>Ga0315274_10000054_pt1 | contig 171825 bp, 273 predicted proteins | sample YL17G02_20_MG_FD_203700 | JGI IMG/M metagenome (GOLD analysis project Ga0315274, IMG submission 203700) | Sediment microbial communities from Yellowstone Lake, YNP, Wyoming, USA - YL17G02_20 | ecosystem: Environmental > Aquatic > Freshwater > Lake > Sediment | place: USA: Wyoming | collected...
AATCCTTGTAGAGTTTAGCATTCCAACCTCTATATGTTGACATTTATAATCCCCACACAAATGTGAATCTAATCGTGATAGTCTTTCTATGGAGCATATGTTCCTCATCAAGAGGGACAGAAGTTATATTCAAGAACTCCACATCAAGAATTCCATAAGTAGTTTTCAGACCTTCCTTCATATTGTCAAGGTAATCAACTATTAAGTCAGAATATTTATCACGTAACTTGGTTCCCACATAAATGGTTCCAGCTGGGATTTCAGTTCTATCTTCTACCTTCACCCAAACATCTATATCATAGTCAACAGTGCAAAGCATACCCTTAACTCCTTCTCCTGTCCATTCTCCGATACCGATCTCAGTTAGAGAGCCAGCTATATTTGTAATGGAGATACGTGGAAAGGTTGCATCCATTCGAGGGTAATCTGAGTATATCCAGTTTCCTGAAGTATGTGGATTAGGAATTGTTCCTCGAAGTGAGTCTACTATGATTCCTGTAAGATCAACCAACTGCAATTCTCTTTTCCCTCTTCTTTCTTGAAGTTGCTAGAAATTCTTGTCTAAGGATTCTTGTTAGCATTCCTTTGTTACTATCAAAGATCTTTCCTATCCAGGGATTAGTTCTACCCCACTTAGTTTGAGTAACCTTCTTGGTAACTACCCAATTCTTAGGTCCTCTAGTCCTTCCTGGACCATGACTAGCTGTTTTAGGATTCCTAAAGGTTTGGCCTCGCTTCAGAGGAAATGTCAAGACCGATCCTGGTTTGGCAGTAAAGGATAATGGTCTGCCACTGGCACCATGATAAGCGTAAATAGCACTTAGAGCATGATAGGCTGGGTTTCCTTTTATAGTTCCTCCTGGCACACTGATAGTTTTGTATTTGTAGCCTTTCTCACCAACTGAAGTTACTAGTTTGATGTGTCTTCTAATGAAGCCTCTTGGATGCCTTTCATCTAGACTTTGACTTACTGGTGTCTGGGCTATGACTTGAGGATAAAGCGCTTCTTGCCAGCGAGAATAAGAATGAAAGACCACGTTCATTGTCATTCTGCTTAAATTCTTGGGATACCGTAAAATTAACCTTGGTTTGAGTAGAGGTTTCCTAATAGTGGCTGGCATTCTAAAGCACCCTCTTCATGAGAGCTTTCTTGTACCAGACTGACTCTCCATATGTGTAGTCTTCAATAGTGTCAATCCGCCAAGTCTTGCCACTCCAAGTTACTTCATCTTCCGAGGCAATAGTTATAGTCTGTCCCTTGATAGGGTAATCTGGAAGGAACCATCCATAGGCATCTCCTAGATTAACTGTTCCCTGGACAAAGAATGCTAGATCCTCTGATGTGATCTCTTGAATCTCAGCATTGAGTATGTAGGAAGTTCCAGAGTCTCGTTCCCTTTGGCCGTAGGCATCATCTCCATTTGACAATGTATACTTAGTTAGGGTTACCTTCTTCATTAGAAGTTTACCTAACTTGCGCCTTGGAGGGGTTTTCAGCATTGTAATCTCAGCCTCTCTTTCTCATGACAGTTAGCACAGAGAAGAGAATATTTCTTTTTCTGTGTTTTTATACTGGTTAAGACTTTGAGATAGTATGCTTCCTGAGTACGAGATTGTTTGCGATCTTGAGTGCCTCTTCCTTCTAGATGGTGAATGTGCCAACATTCTTTCTGAGAGTTAGAGCATTTCTCACAATGATTCCCCAAAAGACCCAAAATTTCTTCTCTTAGTTGAATACAATTCTTACTGGGTGGATTTTTAATCTCATTCTTTGCATGTCTCTTCTTCCAATTACAGTTAGGACATAGAAGTTGATAAAGTGATGATTGCTCTTTTACTTTCCTTAATCGAAAGAGAGAACCAAAAATCCTTCTTTCTGAATATCCACCTCCATACTTATGATCAATATGAAGAATACTTGTCTCTGCTTCTTGACAATGAGCACATTTATTACCTAGCATTTCAAGCACTTCCTTTCTGAGCTTCAGATAAATTTCTTTCCGAACTTGACTTATTCTGGTTTTATTTCTTTCGTAATATACTTTGGAAAGATGCTTGACTCTAGTCTGATGCTGCAAATAATAATCTTTCATATAGGATTTTCTAGACTGTGTCTTTAACATTCTCTCCAGCCCCTTGATCTTCTATATCAAGAACTGTTCCAGGGCCCCTGAATCTAACAGAACTTCTAGCGGATATCATTATCTTCCTGTAGTTCACCAAGTCCATTGGAATCTCTATCAAGTGGAAGATCATTCGATTGAATTCAACTCTGAGTTTATCCCAAGGCTGCTTTTGTCTTACTTTAACATTTCCAATAGTTAGTTCTTCGGGGACTAGAAATTCTTCCCTTGCGACCCAGAGCATGCCAGCATAATAGGCAGTAGCCATAGCTACTAAGTTCCAATCGATAGCACAAGTGTAATAGGAGTATGAAACAGTGACCTTCTCATAGGCAGAAGCATCAGCACTTAATCTAATGATACCATTCTCTGGCCAAAGAGTTGATACTGTCAATGTAGTTCTAGTTGATATTGATTCATCATCAACATAGCCATAAACAGTGATGTCAGAAGCATTGACTACTTTGTCAAAGTTCCTGTCTGCCAAATAAGGATTAACAAGTGAGATAGTGGTCCCGGTAACATCTAGACCAATCTCTTCCTCTTGAACTCTGACCTGGATATAATGAAGAATGATATTCTGAGATTTAGTTATGAACTCTTCCAGTATGTCATCGTGGGCATCATCAATCGTTAACCCAAGCAGATCTCTAATATCCTGAGGTGTTGTATACACGCTTTCTCAGTCCTCTTTCACTTTTTCACTTCTACATATATAGAGTTCGCTGAGAATATTTAAAGTTTGTTAAAGAAAAAAACATAGGGAACGAGATCCACAAAGGGATCCGTGCCCGGATCATTCAGGTAAAGGCTAGCTTAAGGTTAAACTTAGTCTACTGATCCAGCAGTTATGTTCACAATGACAGCCAACGCATCTTCGTCAGTAACTGCCATACCGTACTCCACATAGAAGTAGAGTTCGATAGAATCAGTTTGTGGGTTATCCCATCTCTTCATGTCTAAGTTGCGTCTAACGGCCATCCATGCGGCTCTGCTAGGATCTATTACCAGCGCTGCTCCATTTGGCATCTGAGTTGTTACTAGAACTTTGAGACCAGATATCTTGCCGATCTCTCCATTTAGTATCGCCTCATTGCTACCATACTTAGAAGCATCTATGAACATCGTGCTCTTCAGTAATCCGCCCAGGACATCTGGGTGTATTACCAAGAACTTAGGTGCCCACTTGTTACCTCTAATTTTGATAACACCGGAAGCAATGCTCTTGTATCCATCTACTGACCAGGTGTTTCCTTCAGCTAATGAATCAACAAAGCAAGCAGCTGACAATGCTGAACTATAGTAGGCGATTGTTGAACCACCTGAGGCAATTATAATGCCATCTTTATAGTCTGCACTTGTGAAGTTAGTTGCTGTTTCATCCACATAGACCAATGGGCTGCCAATTGCAAATGTTTGTGCAACATTTGTGCTTGCCGTGCCTTCTGTGTATGACAGTAACGCCTTCATGATATCAGCATCTTCCTTATCTGCCAATGCAATACCTGCCTCTACCACCGAGTCTCTAATCAGGTTGAGTTCGCATCCCTCAATTGCTTCTTGAGTTATGTGGACAGCTGCACCTTTCTTAGTTGGCAGGATGGTATTAGCTACATAGGTTATACCTTCAAGAGTAAGGGTTGCCCCTTCGTTGACATCAGTAGCGGTTACAGTGCCTCTACGGCCTATAACTATAGAGCGTCCTTTGGTCCTAACAAGATCTTCATTTATTTTGATCAATGCACGACCAAATCTGCGAGCTCTCGCTGCTTCCTCAACCTCATCTAGTATAACTCTAGGTACTAGGTCTGCAATGCTGGTTGTGTTCAATGTACTAGCCAGTTCTTCTATACTCTTCATTTTCTCTTTCACCCTTATTGGTGTTCTAATATACAACGGAGTAATATTATATTTAAGACTTGTTCTTAGTCTTCATCGTTTTTAGAAGCAGTCTTTCTCTTGATAAGATTGTGATCTAGTGCATAGATGACCAATTCACCAAGATGAACTTCCTTGAGATCCTCCTTAAGAGCTTCCTTGTCAATAGCTTCCTCTTGTGGCACAGGTTCTTTAGACATCTGAGCTTGGGACTTAGCTATTTCAAGTTTAGTCTTAGCTGTCTCTAATTCGATTAGAGCTTCTACAGCCTTCTGGAGATCCTTCACCTTATCTTCTAACGTCTTCTCTTCAGTTGACATTCTAATCTACCTACCTCATTGAAATGGGGATTGTACTAATAAATGGGGAAATAGAGGGTATTTATGGGAACTTCTTTTCTTTGTGCAGCTTGATCATCAGTTCTTCCCAATGGCCTTTGACGTACGCTTTGACTTCAGCCTCAGTTGGTTCTTTCTTCTCTTCGGGAGCCTCTTCCTTCACTGGTTCCTCAGGCTTTACTTCTGCTGGCTTTTCAACCGGCTTCTCTTCAACCTTTGGAATTTCTACCTTAGGAGTCTCAACCTTTGGTTCCTCTTTTGGAGGTTCGACCTTAGGTGGTTCTACTTTAGGCTCTTCCTTGGGCTTCTCTGGTTCCTTAGGAACTTCAACCTTAGGCTCTTCTGCCTTAGGAGGTTCAACTGGTTTCACTTCTTCAACCTTAGGTATAACCGGAACCGTTGGCACGACTGCAGGTTCTGGTGCCTTAGGTATAGAAGCTTCCTCTTTCTTTGGACAATCCTTACATGGTTCTTCTGTCACTGGACTTTCCACCTTAGGAATAGTTGGTACTTCCTCCTTTTTAACTGTTTCAGCACTAAGTTTCACGAGTTTCTTTGCTTGTTCGTCGAAGCCTGCTGGAGGTGTTTCCATTGGACCAGGTTCCATATCAGTGAATTCGGTTGAACTCTTCTGCTCAGGAGCAGGATAGTTCTCCTTCTTCTCTATAGGGATGCATTTCTTCTCTTTCTCATCCCACATCTGGCCTTCAGGGCACTTGTATTCTTCCTTGGCTTTCTCTTCTGGCTTCTCTGCTTTCCACGCTTTTGCACATGCTTTCATCCTCTTGATCACTGGCATTGTCTTGCTTTCTTTCATGCATTTCTTCATAAAAGCTAGATAGTCTTTGGGTATAGCTAAGTCTTCAAGTAGCTCCTCTGCATCACTCATCTCTTCTTTGGCCTCTACACATTTCTTTTCTTTTTCATCCCAAACTTGTCCTTCGGGGCACTTATATTCTTCTGTCTTGGCCATTTCTTCTTTGGGAGCTTCTATGCATTTGCTTGTCTTTTCATCCCAGACTTGACCCTCCGGGCACTTATACTCTTTCTTAGCCAACTCTTCTATACACTTGCCTGACTTCTCATCCCACACTTGCCCTTCTGGGCATTTGTATTCCTCACTTTTCTTCTCTTTGTAAGGATAGCCTTTGTGGGGATAACCATAGTAGCCATAATATACTGCCTTAACTTTCTTACCCTGTGCTTTCAGGGTTTCAATCTCTTCTGGAGATTCTAGTTCTAGCAAGGCCCATAGGGATTTCTTCTCTGGTTTCTTGTATGGATAGTATTCATAGTACTTCTTGTCTTTGGCTTGATTCGCTGGGTAATACGGATAATAGGGATAACCTGGGTAAGGATATTTGCCTTTATAGCCGTATGGATAGTTGTAGCCATAGTAGTATGAGATCATTTTCTTCGATAATGTCTCATCGAAGTCTGTTAATGCATTCACTTCAACAACAGCGTACAGCTTTGGTTTTTCCATCTCTGAAAGATCCGTGTCTTCCTCTAGTTCCTCGATGACTTCTTCCTTTTCTTCTTCTTTCATCTTATTCACTTCTGTCTCAGTTATCTGAGTACTTTGATTTAAGGATTGCTTCTCTTGGCTCACTTTCTTACTAAGTTCCTCCACTGCGAAGATGAAACATTTCTCACACGCTGGAGTCCTCACCAAGGATAGTTCGTTGAAGTTAAAGTTGAAACCTATACTCTGATCAGGATTGACCGGGAACTTGTCTACCCAAGTAGAGCAAGATACAGCAGGGAAGGTTCCATCCTTGACCAATACGATGGCAGTAGGATCAGTAACCTCTGCCTGGAAAACTATTGACTTGAGAGCTTTATCATAGTAAGCTAGTTTGACTTTGCCCACTGCAGTTCTTTCAAACTTCTCATCAAGACCATGCTCAATCAATAGTGGTTTGCCAATTAAGTTGGTAGCAGATTTCTCTATCTCTTCTGCAGGATACAGGACATTCTTCCAAACTCCTTCAGCAAGAGCTATTCCTGTTATAAGGAGTTTCCCTTCCTTCTCTTCCAATGAGAAGAATGGTGCAGATGAGAGAACTACTTCTTCCTTCATGATGTTCTTCGCTACCTTAATCATACGTTCTAGTTCTTGACGTTCGGCACGAAGCTCTTCAAGTATTCCTGATGAATCGGACATCCTTAATGGTCCTCCTTTTTCTTAAATCTTTTTTCCCAATTACAATTGGCACAGAGCAATTGATAATCTCGAGAACCTGATTGTAGTTTCTGAAAGATGAATTTCAAATAGGAATATCGAGAGCCTTTGAATCGTAACCATTCTCTCTTTCCACCCCCATTGACATGATCAATTTGTAAAGCTAGACCAAAGTATCCGCATTTAGAACACTTATTGCCTAGAAACTGATGTACTTGTTCCTTTATTTTATCTTTTGATCTCTTACTATAGATTCTGCGTTGTTCCCTATGTTGAATATTATATTCTCTATTATGTTCCAAGACTTTAGATCGATTAGCGAGATACCATTCATGTTGGTTCATTAAACATCACTACCTTATTGAGGTTCATTTTCATATTTAAAGTTACTCTTCACCGTTCTCATCTTCAAGTATTTCCCAGAGCATCTTGGTGAAGTCTTTCTCTCCTCTGCACGAAAGCTGGAGTTCAAACCTCGAGCTTGAAGTTCCTAGGATTTCAAGTTTAGAAGATACAGATTCACTCAAGTCTCCAGTTAGACTAACTAGTTCCTGCATATGATGAAGAGGAAATCCTTGTATTGGCTCTAAGATCTGAAAAGGTACAGCAACATTCCCCAGGACAGGTAATTGCAAGTCCCTAATTTCAAAGGGATTACCTGCAACTATAACAGGGATTTCTATTGGAATAGCTGGGTTCCCATCTACCGGAATTCTTCTAGTGAATTTCCTTCGTTCTCGTGGGATTAGTCTTCTAACTATCTCAACAATTTTCTCCTTGATCTCTTCGAGAATCTTTCTCCACCAAGGAGCAGCATAGAAGGTTTCATTCTTCATTGCACGGAAGAGAGGCCCACCTGCCATTAAACTTCCTCTCTTTCATACACATCTGTTTCTGTTGGGAGACCTGCCTTGTCTTTCAAGTTAAAGATCTTGAGTGGAGTAAAACCATTGTCTTCATAGATAATCAACTGATTACTAGTTACTTTGAAACTATTTTCTTGGATCTTCCTGACTAGGTTTACTCTATCTCCAAGAGTAGCTGCAGTTGTATGGTTCCAGACATAGGAGGCAATCTCTTCCTTATCTGTTTCTGAAAGGCCAGAAGTCAAAACTACAGTAGCAAAAGATGAAGTGACAAACTCAGTATCAACTCTTCCTAGCTCAGGTGATACTACTCTAGGAGAGCCATCGTCAGTGATTGTAGTTCCCTTGAATGTCAGAGCATAGATACCAGTCCAAGGCTTAAGTTTCCACCCATCTTGAAGAATAAAGATCTTATCAGTAAAAACGCCTCCTCCTAGTTCAGCCTTTCCGACTGCTGCAAGAGGAACCGAATCATCGATAGCATTCTGTTCATCTGCCCAATCCATGGTTTCATTATATAATTCTTGCATTTCAATACTCTCGAAGGCTATAGAGACAGGAAAGTCACTTGTATAAGTCATTGTAAGTGTCCCTGAAATTACAAAAGTGGATCCAGACCAACTTACATAATCATAAATATCAGACGATCCTAGATCCTCGAAACTTTCAGGAAGCATGAAATGGTACATTGCATCCTCAAGATCTTCATCAGAATCAGGATGGCCATATTGATAGACTGACTCCATTCGTAGTCCACATCTAAGACTAGCATGTAGACAGGCAAACACAATGTGTATTTCATCAAAAGGATCTTCTATACACTGCATCCACGTTGTATGATCATGAAAAGCAGAAGCTAGCTTTTCATTTATGTGATTGACAACTTCAGTTCGGTCAAGACAATTAGCATCAAGCTCGATGACATCTGGTCCACCGGCTGTAGTCTTGATTTTAAAGTGTTTAGGATTAGCTAAATAATCAAAGCCACTTGAAAAATCTCTGAAGCAATGGATCCGGGAGGTTGTTATCCCTAACCACAATTTCCCTGTCTGAGGAGCATCAGTAGGAATGGCTTCGTTTATAACTACTATGTTAGTGCCTTCGTCAGCAGTCTGAATTGATAAGTCCCAGGGTTTTATGAGTATCCATTTATTGGTTGCATCAAACTCAATTGGCATTGATTTCACTTTTGCCCATTCTTGTTTGCCTTGATTATCTCAATATATCTAGAGAGCAAGGCAATCTGTTCTTTAGACTTGTCTATTTCAGCACCGAAGATCTTGATGTTCTCTCTATGCCTGACAATATCTTTTTCTAAAGCTTCTACATCAAAAGAGAGAATTTGCTCTAGAGGATGCTGGAGAGGGACTATTTTGCCGTCCTTTTCGTCCTTCACCATCTAATTCCTCTGAGAGTTATGGAAGAGCCACTATTGAATCCGCGGTTCTAATTGCACCCTGAGTATATCCTGTGGTCTTGAATTCACCTTTTGTCTGGAATGGAATTATGCCTTTCTTTCTGACACGTAGCATGACATATCTGTCTGCTTGATAGATCACTGTCACTGTAATTATTCCAGTACCACCTGCTGCCTGATCTACATAAGGTACATATGCCTTCTCAGTGCCATCATATATTCTCGCTGTAACAGGAGATATTGAAAAGCGCTTAGCTGTTTTATCGACTGCAGAGTAAGCGTAGATATCCTCCCCCTCATCTGGATCTCCGATGTTATATCTAACCCGTAATACTCCAGCAGGTGTGCCGGAAGGCAGGTCTTTCCAGAGAGTTGCCAAGTCCTCTGTAACATCGACATAAGCCAAACCTATTGTTCCAGCCACAACAGAGAATTGATCTTTATCTATTGTATAGTTATCTCCAGTTGTCTTAGCAACCAGGACTCTGTCACCAGATTGTAGTGATGAGATAACGAAGTTAGCTTGAATTGGTGGATCTTGAGTTGTATTGAGAGCATCAATCAGAGAGTAATTCATGATATCGTCACTATGCATGTCTTGAATCCAGACACCTCTAGCGCCAAAGAGCTTACCACCTGCGAATGTTGCGAATGGAGAACCTTTCTTCATCTGGGTATAGCTTGTATCAGCCACAATGTATCTCTCACCATTGTAAGAGTAGATTGTGCTAGTTCCGTTAGTTGGGTAAGTTTGAATAGTTGAAGTCCTTCTACAGTAAGCTTTGAGAACCTCATATAGGTCGTCTACATGCAAACCATTGAGGTCCACGATAACATTCCAAGTTGGAACTATTGTAGCTCCATTGTTTAAGTCTTTCTCAATTGTATCCTCGAATCCATTGGCTCCTTTAGCTGCTGCATCGAATGTATTTGAGGTGATGATTGTTCCACTAACAATGGCAAAGGTGCTTCCTCCAACTAGCAACTCATCATTGTCATCAAAAGTTCCCGTGACACCAGTAACAAAGATAACACCTTTTGTTCCTACTCCTTCAGGATCTTGTGTAATCTTCCTTATTACGGCTGTACCGGAATCTGTGCTAACTGTGCTTCCGTCTGTGAAGAGTGCTAGCTGTCCATCGAACTTGATTTCTCTACAAAGCTCTAGGTTTTCTGTATCTGCAAAGGTGCCTTCTATATTGCCAAGTGTAAAAGTACCTGGATCAGTAGTCGGTGCATTTAGAATAAAAGCAGTAGCATGTGAAGTTTCTCCATGAAGTACCATATGAATAACTGGATCCTCGCCGACACTGGTTTCAAAGCCTATAGTTCCATTGACAAACATTATTCTGACAGTATCCAAGTTATTGAGAACTGTTCCGATCGCTGTCGGGTTATCCAGATCATTTGAAGTAGCCAGAGGCACAGCGTTGCGACCACCAGAAGATAGATCAATTGGGAAGTGGTCATACAAGTCTGTCCAGACACGGGCAAACACTGTAATGTCAGCTCCGTCTATTTCTGCACCAGCTTCTTTCACTTTGACCAGAAGATCAACATGCCCTGATGGCCAGTAAGAGGTAATCTTGCTACCTGCTTGATAGATGAAAATGTCTGTTCCTGTTTCAATGCTACCTAGAGTGTAGATGTTTGCCCAGAGTTTCTCGCCAAAGGTTCCACCATTTGCATCTAAAGTTCCAGCGCCTGTTCCACCATCTAGAGTAAGAGTATTGCTTGGGGCAAATGTCGAAGATTCTCGTACCCACCATTCTCTCTCTGTATTATTATAATCGAGCAGAACACCGAACGTAGAACCTCCACTCAAAACATGTAATCCTATATCTGCTGTTCCTGCTTCTATATAGTTTGAAGCTGCGAACTGCATATATTCCACAGCCCCAACAAAGCCATCTGACTTGATAGCTCCAGTCTTCACAAAACGCATGCTCAAGTCATCAATGAACCAGCCATTTATGAAGGAATATTCTGTAGGGGTCTGAGCAGACATGGGGACCTCGTCGTCCATAGCCCCTTGCTCATCAAAGGTATCCATTAGCCAGGAATACAAAGCATTAGCCGTATAGACCTGAGTTCCCGAATTATGATAGACTCTCTTCATGTCATAATCTATTGCAAAGTCTACCGAAATTGTACCTGCCATATTCAATCACTATCCTTTAATTACCCTTTTGCATATTTAAGAGTTCTGCCTAAGTTGGTGCTGCTACAGTATCTCTTGCCAGGGTGATATATAAGGTAAGACCAGTTAGACCTATTGTGGCATATTGCCTTACTGAGACATATCTGGTCTCCACCCCAGGAGTAGATTTTCTAACCCTCACAACTATATCTGCACCTGCGGAGCCTGTGTAACCCTCTGAGGCTTTACCGGTTCCATCAGTATCTTCATTCATCAATTGTGTGTAGGGAGAATTACGGAGAAAGATAGCAGTTTGAGCGTCTTGGATAGGGCCACCATCCTCATCTGATACATATACTATTAAGGGAAGAGAGGTTTGGATATCCACGGTTCCTGAACCTGTAGCACTCCAGGTCGTGGCATCAGAATTTGTGTTCTTAACTACCAGGACTCCAGAGCCAGCAGAGAAATAGATGTCGTATGTATTCCCTATGAATGTAACATTGACAAGATCTATTGTTCCAGCCGAGGCCACTTCTATTGCTTTAGGATTGTTGATGAATGAACAGTAGGAGAGATTGTGAACCAGAGGCAGTTTACAGGCAATATCATCTGCTGAAATGAAATTGCAATATGAGATCTGAGTGAGTTGAGCATCCACCTTTGCTCCAGCTTCAAAGTTTGTATTCTTGGCTCTACTGTCTGCCACATTAGGGAAAGTAATTGTGGAAGCATCAAAGAAGTTTGTTCCAAAGAGTCCAAATGTATTAAGGTAGTCACTTGGATCTGGAGCCACAACATTGAACTTGGGAGCTCCTGAAGTTCTGAAAGCACATCCTGATACTTCAGTCGTTGGATCCCCGAAGTAGACTTCAGTGATTGTACTAGAGTTCCCTTGCACGGTTAATGTATAAAATTGGGCAGGAAAGTCTGTAGTCTCAGGTGTTCTATATACAAGCACTTCAGAAGTGTCTTTGAAGTAGGTAGGCCATGTGGAACTATTCCCTATCGTCACGTTTCCTTTACTAATTAGGATACCATTTTCTCTAGACATTAAGCCATATTTGTTGGCAACCAAGTCTTCTGCAGTAATGAAATCATCGAAGGTAGCAGGAGCACCTGAGGTCCCACCACGAATTGAAAGTCCAGTCCCCCAGCGTACTGCATCCCAGAAACAGTTGGGAGTTACTTTTGCTAGAGCTTTTACTGCCCAAATTATTCCAATCTTAGAAACTGCAGTTAGATCAAGAGTTCCAGCTGAAGCATTGGCCGTAGCACCAGTGTGAATAGCAAAAGGTGTCCAGGCTCCTCCCCATGTATTATTTCCTGCTAAATACCAATCTTTATAGTTACCTGCAGAACTCTCTATTCTAATTCCGAGTCCTCCTTCCGATTTTAATCTCAAAATTGAAGGTTGGACTGTCATTGCCCAGAAGACAACGAGTTTGTTAGTAAGATTTGGCAAAGTTGCCTTGATAGAAAAGTAAGTAATTATGACAGTTCCTGGGGATGCCTTACTTACTTTAACTGAGTTGGAAGTAGATCCTTGGATAAAATCAACAGTGTCAGCCGTTGGCGCTGGAGACCAATCTGTGATTGTTTCACAATCACTATATGTAGTGGAAGCTCCTATAAAGAATGCCAGGTCTGTTTCAACTGTTCCTGCCATTCATCTTTTTCCTCCTTTGTTCTATTCTCCACTTCTTCGCACGTCTCCTAGCAAAACTAGCGATCTCCGGGCGTGTATCCTCTCTACAATCATAACTTTTACATGACATAGGGAGATTAGGCCAGAGCTTGCATCTTCTGTTCTTTTCATCGAAGAACTGGCACTTATCATCTTTGATATCTAGAACTGCAAGGTACTTAGCTTTTATTCCTTGTGCTTTCAGCCAGTCTGGTAATGGGTCATATGTGACTGGAAACTTGTTGGTTAGAAATTCCTCTGCGTTAAGAACAGGTCTAAGAGATCCTCTGCAACTGCATGGAGCAGGACATCCATCACACATCGATGGTTTCTGCAGACCTTGCTCTATAGTAGCCACCTTAAGCATTTCACCATCTTTTGGAATATTCCAAGTTCTTACCTGGATTTTTCCTTTAACATTTCTTGTCGTAATATCATCTTTCACCCATTTTCTTATCTTCTCTTTTGCTTCTTCTTTAGTAGCCAGTCTAGCTCCATGAAGAACAGCAAAAGATGGATCAAGAGTAGGAACATAACCTAATTTCTTTGCTCGTACTGCGAACCAAGTTTGTTCCCAAGAATGGAATTCAGGCATCATTTCGCCCTTATGAGGAGGTTCAAACTTGGCTCCTTTGTGGATTACTTCAGATTTGATTAGGACTGCAGTGGTGGAGACATCTTCAAGTTTATAGAGAGTTGTTCTAACATCTTTTGGATATGATTCAAATAAAGCCATCACCTCAAAAGGACTACCTCGCAGTGCCTCTCCATTAAAGATTCTAAGCTTTTTTTCCTTGTCATAAATCAGAGGAATTAAGCAAAGGATAGGAAGATCTTTCGAAACCATAGCAGGAAGATTATTAGATAGATTAGTTATGTCTGAATCTAGCATCAAGACAAAGTCTTCATCGCTCAAAGGTTTTAAAACCAGGTCCCTTGCAAACCCAATTTTGGTACATCTTTCTCTCGCTTTTCCAGGAGAATGACGATCTTCCCATGATAGTTTGTACTTGAAGTCATGCTTTCGTATGAAGACTTTAGAGAAATCCTTGCCTTCCCATTCCTTCCACTTCTGGATAGCTTCCCAGGTTCCATCATCAGAGTCTGACTCAAGAACAGATAGTGATAACTTATCTCTCGGGTAATCAAGATGCAGGAGAATATGCTCTAATGGCTCCAAAAACCTCTTCGAGTTCTTCATGGGGATAGCCACTAGAATCTTTGGGAGATCCATGTTAACCCGCCTTTTCCCTTCCAACATGTTCCTCAGCTAAGTAGATTTCTTCTCCCTTGATCTGAAGGTCAACTATCAAAGCTTTCTTGAACTTGGGTGAAGGTTTCCATTTAAGCACTAGAGGTTCCATCTTCCCAGGTTGGATTGTAGTTGGGCCATGTACTTCAAGAATTTCTGTAGGAGGCAAATGAGGAAATACAAACTCAAGGTTAGATAAGACTGCCTTTGAATCATTCTCTAAGTATACAGTGAGGGTCTTTTCATTCCCCACTTCTACCTTTCCGAAGTGTATTTTCTGGAGAGGTATCTTCTTCTCAGCATCTGCCCAGATTTTCATTCTTTCTGCGCCTCAAGCCATTTCTCGATGAGTTCTAGTTTCTTCTTCTTGAGCTCTAGCTCTATTTTTCTTTCTTCAGGAGTCTTTTCTCTCCTTCTAAGTTCCTCATCTATTATTCTAGCTAGAGCTTCATCTTCAACACTCTTATGTTCCTCCCTTATTAGTTCTCCGGCCCATGTGTGAAGCTCATTGCTTTTGATCCAATCACTTGCTTGAGTAATTGTCCATTTATCTGAGAACTTGATTCTCGAGACTCTAGCTCCATGAATGGTTCCAGGTCTAGGATAGAGGCATATTAAGACTTCCTGAACCTCTGCAGGAACATCTTTCAAAGCAGGAACATACTTCTCTGGATTGTCTACACATCTGGAGAATTCTCGTTGGTCATAGATCTCCAACCAGAAATAGTCCCACCCTGCTTTCCTTATTTCTTTGAAGGGTGCGAAATAGTCTCCTTTACTTGGGTCGCCTGCACTTAGAGGATGGGGAACTTTTGCTCTCTCAAAAAAGCCCACACCCTCTCGTTCTAGGTAGACAAAGTAGCCCTTCAACTTCTCACCTTCAAACTCCATTGAATAGAACCTAGGAGGATTTTGGTCAATTAGTACAACCTTTCCTTTGTCAATTGGCGTAACATAAGTCTTGAGATCTCCAACTTTCATCTCAGTCTTTGGTTTGTCTATCTTCATCCAGGGTTCCGGATTCTTGCATATCTTATACATTGACTTATAGCCAATACCTTCACCTTTAATATCTAAAGGATTACCCCAGATATTGAATTCAAAGCTCTTGCTTATTCTTACATCCCAATGCTTCTTAAGACCTACTGAAGTTTCTATCTCATGAAGTTGTAATACAAAGGTAGCTCCTTCAAGATCCTCCGAAAGTCCCTCGATAGTATAAATTGAGCTTCCTTTCTCTTCCTGAGCAATACGTCTTTTGCCAGCCAAATCCTTACCATGGAATGTGACTAAAAGAACTTCTGCTCCTTCAACTATCTCAGTATCTACTGAGCAAGATCCTTTGTCTATGATAGTCATCTTGCCAGTCAAAGACTTCGATGGATTATATTTGCTATTAGGAGGGATATCTCCTTCGAATGAAATCCACTTCTTGTCAACTATGCCTTCATAAGTCAAAGGAACTGGGGAGAATCTAGTGAAATCTGTCTCTGCTTTCCAGGAATGAACCTTATCTCCTTCTTCAATCCTTAAGAACCATTTTTGATTAGGAATGCCTCTGACAACCACTTGTCCCATATAAGATAGATAATGGACTACGAACTTGGAACTTGTTCCCTCCACTTGATGTTTGATTGCACCACAATAGGCTTCTGGATTACCTTTGTCCTGGTTCTTTCTGACACAATCAGCGAAGTCCTTATAACCAGCAAATGGTAGCTGTTCAAGCGACCTTGCTTTCTCTTCCTTCTCTTTTCCTGCAGGGGCTGCATTTCCTCTACCAGCCCAAGCATCTTTAACCCATGTTTCCCAAGCTTCATATTTTTCACCCTTTCTCCAGTCTGGTGGTACAGGAATGTATCCCTTAGGAGGCTTCCATTTCTTCTTAAAACCTCTGTCTATAGCGTAAGGGACTTGATCTCCAGGGATCAGAACTCTCCACATCATTTCTGTGCCTTCCTTAGGTTTCTTTGTCTCTGGATCTATTACGCTAACATTGACTGCTCTCACCACTATTCTAGTCCAGTCTCCTGAACTGAAAGGTCCATCCCTCCTATTACTCTTAATGAAGTACTCATGGAAATAGGGTTTCTGAGTACCAAAGTAAACCTTGCCTGTATCTATTATTATTATGACTCCTGGATGTTCTTTGGTAGCTCCTACCTCTCCAGGTTTAAGTATTCCTTCAACGGTCAACCATACCTTAGGTTGTCTGGCTTTCGTTTCTCCTCTAAATCCTTGGTTCTTATTCTCACTCTTGAATTCGAATCCATTGCTTCTGATAGCCTCTTTTCCTTCTTCCATAGTAGAGGCTGGTTTACTAATTCCACCTGGTGTCAAGACTGTCCACCCAACAAGATGGTCATCTATTTCCATTCTCCAGTCTGTGTGCACTGAACGACCTCTGATGTGCCATTGCATTACATAGCTAAGTTCCTGCTTAGTATCTGGATATTCCATATAAGGAGCAAGTAAAGCTCCACCTTCTCCTCCTTCTCCACCTTTTGGAGTTGATTTGAGGACTTCTAGCCAATTAATCATTGAAACTTTAATCTTCATTGTGAATCCTCTCTTTGATACTTTCTATAAAGTTCTTTGTTTAGAAGGAGGCTGTTCTGATCTTCTAGCTGGCATTAATCTTCCTCCCCTTTTATTGTTAAATCGTCCTCATCTGTTACCGAGTCTACTTCGAAGGTCTTGTATCCGTAATAATATTTTTTCACAAAGCGACACTTGTAATGGTTAGCAAACTTGCAGAGTATTGGGAACTTGAGATGTTCTACTTGCACTTTGGATAGTTCATCTCTTGGCTCCCGGAATCTTTCCTTAAGTGGACAGACTTTTTCATCTGCCCAGAAGGGACATTGTGATAAGTTGAATACCATCTTACCCAGACTTAGCTTTGTGGGACCAGTACTTGCAGCTACTAATTTCTTCACTACATCAAGACCATCTGGTTCTGTCTTTGAAGCATGCTTCCCACTATAGTATGGGAACATCCATGTATAATAGATCTTTCCTTTATTGTCTTCGTACTCCCCTATTCTGATAGGCCTAACTACTATTATGGTTCCCGAACTCACCTTCTCACCTGTAGCATATGAACGTCCTATGAAAAGATAGCATTTCCCACCTTGCCTCACCACATCTTTCTCACGATACTTCTCTATTCCAGCACAGGGTACTGAGAAGACACATTCATACAGATATTGGTCCAAAGCTTTTCCTTCTTTAGTCTTTTTCTGTATTACCTTGTCAACCATCACATCTATCTCTTTGAGGTTTTTGAGTTTAGCCCATTCCTCACTACGTGCTTCTCCAGAGAATTTAATCTTATAAGTAGAATCTGCAGCTTTACAGACAACTCCTTCAGAACCTTTCATTGATCTATACTTCTTGACAAGTTTGAAGAATTCCCTCATGTCTTCAGCTTTCTCGCCAGGAACCTTCTTCCAGTGAGCAAGTCCTGAGAAGATCTTATCTATTGCAGCCCACCGTTCTTCATAGCCTTTTCCATTAATAACTTCTCCATTCAAGAATACACAATCATGGACATGGAACATTATGAACTCATCATCTAGTTTACTTTCACCTGCAGCTATCCACTTGATCATGCCTTCTCTTGGAAGAGGTTCACAGACTTCCTCGAAGTTCTTGGTTTCGATCTTGCCACAACCATACTCTACCATTTCAGCATCAATAATGAATGAGTTTGCTTTCTTCTTCTGGAGTATTTCCTCCACTGATTTCTTGAAGACATTGGCTCTATCTCGTTGCCTATCTTCTGTGAATATCTTAATCTCTTTTCCTTTACAGTGTATCTGGAATCTCATGCCATCATATTTCTTCTGAACTACAATTCCTCTATCTATAAACTTCTTGGCCCACTTGTCCCATAGTTCTTGTGGATCCCAGAATTCATACTTCTCAAATCCAGACCTTGGTTTGATTCCAATATGAGGCTTGAATAATTGAGGTTGAGCTCCAGCTAGAAATTCAAACGGGGAACTTCTTTTCATTTCTTCTGCACCAACTCTAAGGAATGCTAACCTATAAAGGGGAACTGTGAATCCAATTTGAGGCCCTTCGACATCCCAGACAAAATGGAATTTCTTAGCTACCTCAGGATTATTACTTGCTACTTGCTCCAAGAAAGCTTTCATCGTTGGTTCATGAAGCCAGCCTTGCTTGAAGAGCAGATCTAAATCATGAGAGAGGGGAATAGTTTTCTCATTCACAACTCTTCCACATAGATAGACATGGATTGGCTCTCCAACAGTGATAGTATCTGGGAATGCCGCTAGAACTTCCTCTAACTTAATCAGTTTCGCCATTTCCTCGTTAGATATCTGTTGAGGTAATCCTTCTTCCGGCATAGGATATTCTTCAACTTCAAGTGAAGATTTCCTTGTTAGTTCATCATCTATAGTGTGCTTTATGTTACGATGTCTCATCTCTGACCAAACGAAGATGTGAGCGTTCTCGAGAGGTTCTGTTACTTTCCCTATCTCTTTGAATATCTCATGTAGACGGCTGTCGAGTGCTACTAATTGATCATCTGTGAGAGGCTTAATATACACAGGATCTATTTTCTCCAAGTCTTCCCTCTTGATCTCTGAGGGTACTAGTTTAGCCTTCTCTTCCTTTTCTTTGCCTTTGAAGGGAACATTCTTCTCTCCCACTTGAGAGATTATCCACTCATAAAGTTCTCTGGCATTCTTCTTGTAAGTCTCTGGCTTGTTGAAGGTGAATCCACGTTTAATCATTTCCTTGAAGATCTTGAGGCCTAGTTCCTTACAGTCTTCGAGAGTGATCTCCTTCTTCTCTTCACCCACCCGTTTGAAGAGTTTCTTTCCTTTCTTGATGGAAGAATACCAACCTAAGATAATTCTATAATCATCACCCAGTTGCTTATCGTTTGGCTTGTTAATATCATAATCAGAAATCCAGCCTCTTATCAGTTCAAAGACTTGGCTCTTGAAGAAGTTTCTGTTGAACAATTCTTCCACTATCTCAGCATAGAGATCTTCTGATAAGATGTCAGCATAATCAAATAGATCTAAGACTGTCAGAGTCTTCAAGTCAAGGAACTTGATATTCTTAGCGAATACAAAGACTTGTATTCCTTGAGGAATCTTGACTGGTTTAGGAGGATCATATTTTTCTTGAACAGTGAACTCATAAGCATACAGAGGACCTTCCTTCTTCCAGCCCCAGTGTTCAAATGCATCCTCATCAGATATTTGATGTCTTTCCCGTGACTCTTCAAATTGTTTTGGAGTAATTTCAGTGGGTGCTTGGAGAACAATAATTCCATAGCATAGTTTACCCTCTAGTAAATAGAGTGGCTCATTGATATGAGAAGTGAATTTCTTTGACTTGACTATTAGAGTCTTCTCTCCAGAAACGATCATTTCCGCATGAGGCTTAACAAGATATAGACCTACTTTAGGTTCTATGTCAACTATCCTCTTTGGAACCATAGGCTCTATCCCCTCTGTGGTAGTATTATCCAAGTCAAATCTTTCCTTTTTCACCCTATTCATGTCACGTAAACTGCCTTGATTTTAGCTTCTGTTTGTGCTTTCTCCTTTAGAACTTCAATCTTCTTAGCCTTTGCCTCAGCTCGTTGTTTCTTTATTATTGCTGTATATTTGAGATCTAGGTTAAGGAACTCGATAGCAAGTCTTTCGAATGTAGTAGAAAGATCTCTAAGTTCTTCCTCAGTTAACTTCTCCATAATCAATGGATTCATAAGCCAAGCATTCCAACCAGTCACAGATGCAGCTAAAGTCCCATTCATGAAAGATAGTTTTGAGACTAAAGAGAGACGATCAGTTAACTTCCAGTTCTTGATCTTTTCTTTCTCTTCTTCTACTTCTGCAATCCAATCTCTTTCTTGGTCATTCATTTCCATTCCACCTATGCTATATCAGCTATGACCTTTATTGATATATTGGGGGCAGTAATTATTTTCCCTGATTGAAAAGTAATTTCAATCTCAGCCTTGAATTCTCCTATAATACTCTTGAACGTTTCACCCACATTAAACTGAGCTTCTCCATCAGTGCCAGGAAGATTCACAATGGTACCACTAATAGATGTTACTGTTCCATCCTCATAGCTCTTAAACTTCAGAGTGATAGTGCTTGCTCCCGTCAGATCTACTATCTCATTATCTGCATCATAGATAGTGAAGTCGAGAATGAAGTTTACATCTCCCCGGACTATAGTTATTTCAGACATCTTCCATCACCTTGTATTGAGTTAAGTTTATATTTAAGAATTCTCCTGCCTCTGTCCTCTCCTCTTGATTTTGGCTCCTAGCCTTTGAATAAGTGTATAAGCCTTCTTCCTACCCAAGAGAATTCTTGCAAATGTGTGGATTGTAGGTATGAAGAAGTGAAAAATAATTTCAGACAAAATTAACTGATCAAAGATGTGTTTGAAGAAACTATTGTAGGCTAACCCTGTAAGCACTAGTAGATCTTCTAAATACTTGCCAGCAATTTTAGAAAGTGCATCATGAAGAAGAAGAATCTCTTCAGAGAACTTCATTACTTTGAGAGGTATAATTCCAAAGAGTGAGATTGACTGGTGCAAGGTTCTACTTACAGTCTTTAGAGGTTCTCCCAATAGTGTGAGAATATCAGATAAGAACTTGTTGCTTTCAAAAGTGATATTTCCTCTTGGCTTGATTACCTTGAAAAGCGCCCAAACTTGTAACTTTCCTCTCGAGACAAGCAACTCAGATATCTCTTTCCAATGCTCGAAGGTCATAGTAAATGTAGAACCACTGAGTATTATTGTTCTAACTGGATTCGTTGAACTATCTTCCCATTCCTTGAAACGCCATTGCCATGACCTGATTGGTTTAAGATACAGAAACTTGATCAGATGCCCACCACCAGAATTATTGATAGAGTATGCTAGACTAATTCTTTCATCTCTAACTAACCTGTCAGCATTTATAAGTCCACCCCAGTCTGTAGAGTTTGTTCTAGTGGAGAGGCCAGTAGCACTCTCATTAACTAGGTCAATCATAGAGAACCATGCATTCTGGGATCCACAATACTTGATTAAGCCAATGTGGTTATCAGAAGGAGCATGAGCTATGAATATGTATAGATCACCGGTACTTTCGTCCAGAACTATTCTAGTATCGTGGTCTAATCTAGAACCAGAGAAAAGAATCCTCTCTGCACTCCAAGATCCTGAAGGATCTCTTTTTAGATATCTAACTTGGTAACTGTTATTCAAGTAGACCAGATGAACATTTCCAGTTGTGTCTACAACCGCACTGTAAGCCCAGTTCTCTCCACCATCAGGATATTGATTGACTGTTCCTGTTCCTGTTACTGTGGACTGTGAACCCCAAGAACCTGACCAGAGATAGCTTTTTATTGTTTCAGTTGTCTTCACTGCCAAAACTAAGAATTTGCTTTCAGGCAAAGCTAGTATGAGATTCCCTCGAAAATCATATGCAGCAATCGTTGAAGGAACACAAGCTCCTGCACTCCAGAGTCCATCTGAAGTTACATCATGGGGATCGTTTCTATACCTCATCTGTATGCCAGAAATAGAACCAGTCTTGGAATAGTGCCAAACATTAAAAGCTCCTCCATCTGGTGAGAATTCATAAGAATGATCAGTCAGGGGTGAAGGTCCAGGTTGTCCTGAGCAGTATGCCTCGTGCATTAACTGCCAGGAGGGGCTAATCATTGTCAAACTTCCATTCGATTCTGGTCTAAAGATCCCAAGTTCCAGATGTAAACTCACCTTGACATGAATATGGAAGTAAGTTCCATCATATATAACTCCAGCAGTTTCTCCATATTTGTAATTTACTCCTCTCACGGTAGTCTTGGTTCCCCAATTAATTCCATCTGGGCTGTTCTTATAGTACATGATAGAATCAGTATCTGTCCAGAATACCCAATGATATCCATTTGCATAGAATACTTTGTCTAGCCACCTAATAGCATAACTATGACTTGCAACAGCAACTGAATTAGGCCCTATCTCTTCAAAAAGATCATGAACATCTGAAACTGCAGGTCCAGTAAGAGTCAAAGTAGAGCCAGTTGGAAAGCTTGAAGAATAGGAAGTAGTCTTAGGATTAAGTATACCATAAAGAGAATTTCCTGTGATATCAAAAGCTACTTGCCCTGGTTGAGCTTGGACTGTCAAACCTGTTTCTGAGACAGTTTCATATGTAAGACACCAATAGGCTGGCTGAGATCCTGAGCTTTCAAAACTTCCAATTGGAGAAGGAGGAATACTGCAATTAGAGGCTTTGTAACTTAAATTAAAACTGGTGCCTCCAGAAGCATTATTAATTGTCATCCCTCCCACAGAATAGTAGCTACAAATAAGAAGAACAAAATGGTAAGTCCCAGGAGACAATAAGATATTAAGAGGACAAGGCATTTCAAAAGCCCCGGCACCACTTCCCGAGTTGCTCTGCTCTGAAGATAGATAAATTAGAGTTTCTTTTGTTGAGTCAGACTCATAGAAATAAACTGCTATGCGCCAACTAACATTCCAAGAACCTGGAGCAAGAGCTGCTCTCCAGGAAAAGTTAGTTGCTAAAACCCAATTAGACAATGTAAAGTTTAATCCACCATGGAAAAGGCGAGAGTTCGCGAGCGCATTCCAACCTCCACCAGTAGGTACTCCACAATTACCCATAGTTGCCATTAGTCTTCAACCTCTCTAAGGAGAACCCATTCTTGCTCTTTAAGTACTTTCTTGGTTGAGAAAGATATTATGACATCGGAGAAATTAGAACTTGGGAATAGCCATTTAGTAAATCTATTGAGGCAGATCCCTGGGAGAGACAGAATCTGTGTGTAGAACTTTTCTTGAGGAGCTGGTTCACCAGCCATGCCAATGTATTCATTGCTAGCAACTACACAGTCAAAGTAAAGATCTGGGCCATAGCCAGAAGAATGTCCTCTGGTCCCAAGTTCCATGTACTTTGGTTCTCCCTTGTCTGCGTTGTTGAGGCCAGTTAGATTGATCTTTAAAGTTCTATTTACCCATAACTTTACTTCTCCAGTCCCTGCTCCAGTAAGTACTCTTAACTCATATTGCCACCATTGCTCAATTGGCCAATCTAGATCTGTATCTAATGTAACATAGGAAGAATTATTTCTGTAATATACTCCCATTTTGCTAACAGTGGCAGCCTCCATACAAAATGAAGCAATTAGGGTTCCATCTTGGGAGCGAACTGTAATTGTGTAGGCCGGTTTATAGAAGGACCACGAGTTGGCTTTGTAGATCCAAGCACTGACATGGACAGGATTGCTTGCGATCGCTTTCTGTGCCCAAGTATAAGTCCAATTTCCATAGATATAGAGAGAGTAGGAACCATGATGATGCTGAGATGTGACAATAGAAGGAAGAGGATTTCCTCCAAATGTGTCAAGGCGTATTAAGTTTCCTGTTTCAAAACTTGTTGAGAAGAGAATAGGCACAATTCTGACATTTGGAGCAACAGGTCTTCCATAGACTTTAAAGGAAGTATCTCTGGAAGACCAGACTTGCCATAGACTAGACAAATAGTAACATAGGTTACCAGAATGGACATCAGTACCAGAAATAGACACCCGCAAGAAATTAGTACTATCAAATGTTCCAGACTTTACTACTAAGACTATACAATAATGTTGATCCTGCAGAAGTATTTGGCTATCACCTGAAAAGATAAAATCTTTCCACGTAAAAGAGTTAGATACTTGAGAGACATCAAAAGGATCACTCTCTGCAAGAATTTGTGAATCAACTGGAACATCTTCTGGTATACCAGTCGAGCCATAAGTTCCTGTCATGGAATAAACTCTAGCAACTATAGTTCCTGTAGGAGTACCAGTCTTTAGCAGTCTGAAAGTAGCTTTAGTAATAACTCTATAGCCTGGGTCTGGAACTGTGAAACATTGACCAATAGCTGAAAGCTTTGCTTCAGAAGTTGGATGTACTCTCTCAAGACGTTGCTCTGTCACAGCACCTGGATATTCATCTAGAAGTTCTTCTGGATCTTGTAAAGAAGAAGAACTTAGTCGTACTTTAAGAATGTCAAGTAACAAAGCTAATTTAGCAATGAAGAAAGACTCTACTAGCTGGATTGTCTGCCCTAGGGGTTTGTAAACTATAGAAGTTGAATAATTATTGATATCAAGAGTTTGAGTGAGGGACTTATAGGCATTGTTCAGTAGATTTTTGGCAAGACTCAATCCTTCGATTAAAGGCTGACACCAAGCTGGTGTGGAAAGATCTGATAGTTGAATCGTCTCTTCTTTTGAGGCAAGTTCTGCCCTTTTCTGTGAAGTAGGAATTAAATGAAGTAATTCCCAAATATTCTTTGGATACCATGGAAAGAAAAGTACTTCAAGAGTTAATAAGGCCTCAAATAGAAAAGTTTTCCTAAAACTAATTACTAATTCTAGAAAGGAAAGAGTCTCACTAGCAGAGAGAGTAAGAATTGGAGTTTCTTCTGATCCCCAAGTGCTGTGTTCTGGTTCGGGATTAACATACTTAGAAATAAATAGCCAATCCAATACTGCTGAACCACTTGATATTGTAACGGTCACACCGTAAACAATATATGCTCCTGTTTCTGGTGTTGCATCAGTGCAAGTTTTTGTTGGAGAGTCATTTCTTGTTACAGAATAAAGTGAACCTACTTTTGTCAAGGTTACAAATTGTGGAGTGCTACTTTTAGCTATTGTAGTTGTTCCCGTGGAAATATTACTTACACTATAAAATCTGAAATTAAAGCTGGAATAATAATGGTCATATTCATGTACACATGGACTACCCAGGCCTATACAAGAAACATTTTCAACAGGCTGAACTGAACCTCTAACTGCTAAGATTACCGCTGCATTATTAGTATCTGCATAATATGAATATCGTACTCTATAATCTGTTATTGGAGTCCATGTTCTATATCCGAATTGTCCCTTAGCTAGACCTGCTGGAGTAATTGTCAGTTTACTATTTGCTATGGTTGCTCTAGAAGAGAGAGTCCATCCAGAACTGCTATCTAGATGATCAAACAATATGAAAGTATTGACCCCATTGCTCGTAGTAACGGCATCATCTTTTTTATAATAAACATAAATCGTTTGAGCCACAGATTCTAAACTGTCAGTCACTTCGACCCAAAATATTGCAGAAGTACCGGAAGTAAAAGTTTGCATCCAGCAATCAAGGACGGTAGTTCCATTGCTGCCAGTAAAACATATGTCTCCAAAGTCGTCCCTACAATTAGAGCCTACATAGACTTTCCCAGCAGTTACTCCGTTAATAGTTTCTGTTCCATTTTCTCCAGTAGTCTTGTAAACTTTAATGCAGACTTGATAGTGATCTCCTGCACCAGCTGCCGCATTTATGACATGACTTCTACGTAAGTTCCAGCCAGTTAGCCAACCCATTATTCATAACCCTCCAATCTTTCACTAAGATAAACTCTCAACCTGTGATAGTATGTCTTAACATAGTTGATTCCCTGGAGTAGATGGGCAGTACAGAAATAAATGGTTGGAGAGAGATTCCAGTTTATAATCTGTATAGTCAATAGTTCCAGTAAAGAGAGAAGAATCTTCTTAGACTCCATATCTTCAAAAAGCAATGCTTGGACAAGTGCTTTAGTTGCTTCCTTTCCCAAGATATCTTGGAGATGAACACTATCTTGTAGGGAAGTTTCAACTTCTGTGATAAAAGATATGAGTATTTGATAAGTTTCAAAAACTTCCTTCGAAGCAGTCTTAGTTAGATTGTCGAAGAATTTACCTCCTCTAGTGTTGACAGCAGTTATTTTCCCTCTGAATCTGAAAGTCTCTCTGAGCGAAAGAGGACCTTCAACATATTCTAGGGATTCATCAAGGGCTTCTATGTATACTGAACTAGAAACACTATTCCAATCGGAAGCAAAAGTCACTTCATAGATCCCATCGCTTGAAAATTCAACATTAACTGGGGCGGATCCAAAGAGAAATCTGATTGTCCCTGTTTTAACTGGGAGTTTTAATATTCTATTCTGGTAATCAAACATCCAGTATTTGTTAAAGGATTCTACTCCTTCGTATGTATGATCATAAACAGGCAAGAAGAGACCTTTCCCAGTCTGTGGAACAATCCCCATTAGGAGAAGATTCCAAATTCCTATAAGAGTTCCAGAATCTGAAACACTGTCATTTGAAGTTGTTTTCCACCGCTTGGAGGGAGAGTCATAAAGGCTAGAACTACTCATTATGTATTCCCACCCTTTCTTTGTTCCATCCAACATGGACCGTAGATGAGATCTTGAAACTTCGTCAAGCGTTGTCCAAAATGCATGCAAAGTATACCAAGTTATGAGGTTGTTGTGAAGTCTCCTCTGGCTGTTAACAGTTTGATGGTGTACTGTGCAATAATATTTAGTAGCGCCATCACAGAATTGTGGAGAACTCCATTCGGAAGTGATATAGCGATTCTTCAAGTCAATCAAAATCCGATCCCAGTTATTTAATTGATAGCCATTCAAAGCTCGCATCTGGCCAATGATTGTAGCAAAGCTCGCACCAGAAACTTCCCAACCTGGCATTGAAGAACAGTAATTGAAGTAAGTCCCAGTCCAAAATAGGAAATTGATAGTAGGCCAGAGGAAGTCTCTTGCATATTCCAGAGAACCCAAGTTGTTTGTTTGGTCCACTTTGTAAAACATCAGAAAGCTTGCAACTGTCTCTGCATTCTCATCATAGAAGCGGGTTAAGTAATCCCAATAACTATTGTCTCTTGGATCTGCTCCAAGAATACCTTTATTACCTGCAGCCTGACAAACTCCTTTAAGTTCTTGCCACGCAAGAGAAGAATCCCATTTTGATGTCAGGTAGCCTAGGTCTCTAGCTCTCAAGTATAAAGCAGGAGTCCCCCATCTTTGGGCGCCATACCAGAGATGTCCAGAATCTGTATTAGTGCTCGGAAGGTGCTTGCTGCCTAGCATTTGAAGATTATTAAGTGTTGTTTGGATTGATGTCAGAAGTGCTGAAGAGGAGATTTCAAGAATCCTACAATCCTCCTCTAATTGTGCAGCAAATCTATAGCCAGCCTGAGTTCCTATTCCATTTTGATAATTAATTTCAGCCACGAAGTCCGTGATAGTATAACGTTTGAGAAGATAGCCTAGATAGATCTTCAAAGCAGAATGTTCTGTATTAGAGAAGTTCACCGTAGCGATAGAATCTAGAATGGAACTAATGAGAGTCATGCTGGATCCTCCACCACTCTTATGTCCAATTCTGGTTGTCGCAGGAATTTCTTGATTATGAAAACTATGTTTCCTAAAATGTTAATATTTTCCTTTAACCACCAGGTTATCCATCTATAGTCTGAGAAATGAATTTCACCAGTGAGAATCTTGTATGAGGTACAATACAATCTGGGTCCTCCATCTTCTTCCGAACCCCAGTAGCCATGTACCGGCTCCGTTGAGGAATATTTAGCTATAGCATAATAGATCTTCCAATTACTAACTTTGCTGTTTGTGTTTGCCTGAGAAATAATATGATAAAGGGATCCCTTATAGACAAACTCTTGGATTGTTCTTGAAGTAGAGTCGAGAGTGTAAGAGGCAGCAACAGCCCCACTTGGAACATCATCGCCAATTGAGTATGTTGAATAGAAGAATAAAGTGGCCTGATTACCGGCATTAGAATAATCTAAGACCACAATATGCTTCTTGTCTATACTTGTGTCGGGAGGATACAGATTTGAAGTCTTCCAGCCTGCTCCAGGATCTGATGTTCGGAATGCAAAGTTTACTCCACAAACACCATTGTTTCCCATATCTTGATATGCTTCTAGATATAACAATGGTTCGACACTAAGAGACCATTTCTTTCCTCCATAACTCCTGAACCAAAGTCTAGGACAAATGTATTTGCCATCTACTTGCTGAGGTGTAATAAAGTAATCTCCAGGATCTTGGGGATTAGGAATAGTTGTCAATGGAACTACACCTAATGCAGCAGAAAAAGCTGACACAGCCTCATGGAAAACTTGGAAAGTGGCTAGCCCATTAGAAGTGGTCGTTGTTGCACTAGGATTCCCATAATAAATAAAGATTCCTTGACTCGAATCGAGGTTTGCTCCAACTTCAACCCAAAAGATAGCATAAGAAGAATCAACCTTCATCTCTAGCCAATAGTCAAGAGGAGTCACACTATTGGAAGCAGAAAATCTTATGTCTGAAAAATCTGCATTAGAATGGGAATCAAGATATACATTCTCACCAGTGCTTGTTCCTGTACCATAATACACTTTTATTCTTATCTGATAGTTAGTTCCTGCTCCAGTTGCTCCATTGATGAGATGGTATTTACGTTTCCCCCATTCCTGGAAAGGAGACAGGAACTTGCCAGCGATGGTTTCTTGAAGGATTTTTCTTATCTCGAGCAAATATGATGAAGAAAGATTAAAGGTTTCAAACCCCCCAAGCCAAAGGAATAGAGGAGAATTGTAGGAGAAATCGGTTAAAGCGAGCACTTCGTCTTTCTGTTTACTTACAGACTTGGATATATTGCCAATGAACAACAGTGATTCCAAGATATTCTTGCTAGTAGTCCCTTCCTCTTCTTCAACCCCCCAAGCCCCATGCGTGGGCTCAGCATAGATGAATTTTCGTACAAGAACCCAATCAGTATATCCAGTGTGCTGATCTGCATTAGAAGAGCGTCCCACTTTAATACTTACTTTTTTGTTTGTATCATTTACGCCAGTGGTTAATTGGTCTTCATAGGTATTTTCATAGAAACATCTTGCGGACGCACTCCCATCACGACCAACTTCAATTAGTTTGTACTCTGTGCTTGTCATCGAACCTTTATCTATTGATTGTGTTGGGGTTCTCCAAAATCTATTGTGATAGTCATTTTTATAATACCCAATGAAATTTGTTGGATTCTCACCGGTTGAAGTGTCACCCCACTCTAAATAGTCATACTTATTGTAATCTGATGGGTCACTTGTTCTGAATCTAATTCTAAACGCATATCCCACACCAAAAGCAGTTTTTGATTGCACTCGTTCCCAACGGTCATACAAAGCGTGAGAAAGAACAAGCTCCGAGTCCACAACGCTATAGTTGCCAGTTCCATAAACATCCCATTTTGCTGTGTCCAAGGCTACCCCAGGAAAATGGTCAAAGAATGGAAATGTCGCTTCTCCCTGTGCACTGTCATTGGCAAGATAAGGATAAGTGGCATCAGCCTTATCATAATAGACATAGATAGTAGCGGGATCTGTACTTAAACTATCAGCAATTTCAACCCAGAATATTGCATAGTTGCTATCAACTTTACTTTCCATCCAACAGTCAAGCAAAGTGTCTCCATCATCATCAGTGAATCTTATATCTCCAAAATCTGTTCTGCAGTGGCTGTTAAGGTAAACATCATCATCGCTGTCTACCCCCTCACCATAATGGACTGTTATTTGCTTCTGATAGAGGGTGCCGGCATCAGTAGCAAAATTGATAATGTGACTCTTGCGATAAGTCCAATCGGTCAACCAGTTGATGGTCCATCCCTCAGATTAAGATTTATAAAAAGAGAAAAGAATCGGAAAAAGGAAAGGAGGGTAACTTAACTCAGAGTATATTGCCAAGTCACTACAAGTGTATCGCTGGCACCTTTGTTGATCACTGCAAAAGTCTGTCTGCATAGCAAAGTTCCACTAGAAGCAATGGTTGAATTGAACATCCCTGATTCAGTAATGGAACCAGTACCCACACCAGCACCGAAAGTGGCATCATTCTTCCATACGGTATCTGCAGTTCTTGTATATCCACCCAGAACCCTCGCTGCTTCCGTGGATAGAATTGTATCGGCTGCAGCTGGGGCTGTAGTTCCTGTTCCAATAGCACAAGACATGAAATGACTTGCTCCACCTTCACCCATCATATCACAGACTGCGTGGAAACCAGCACTCACTGTTAAGTTCTTGACATGCCTATAAGCCTTGAGTTTCTTGCTTGAGTCGTATAGAAAGACCTCAAATTCTCCCTTCAAACCAGTTATCTCTATCATCCTAATTCACTACCTATACACTATGACGCGACAATCTTATTTAAATCTTTATTAGAGAGCTTCTTGAGTAGAGGCAACCATTGCTTATTTACGATCTTTTCCCAATCAAATTGCTGTGAAAACTTAAGTGATTCCTGGGAATATATCTTACGTTGTTCTTTATTGAAATAGGCCTCTTCTATCTTCTTACCTAGATCCTCTCTATCCACCCTCTGACCTTTCCAGCCTTTAGGTGTGAATACTGTATCTCCCATCTTAACTAGCCAGCCATGGCCATTCACTATCTCCGGGAGGGCAGAAGAATTAGAAGCTATTACAGGTATTCCACATGCTTGGGCTTCCATTACTGGGATGCAGAATCCTTCCCTTCTCGATGCATTGACTAGAATATCAAAGCATGAATATAGCTTGGCCATCTCAAAGTCAGGTATCCCAACTACTTGAGGTAAGTGCTCTGGAAATATAACATGCTTCCCGAGTTTAAGTTTCCTAACTACTTCAGGAAGATTGTATCCTCTAGGGTCAGAAGGCTTAGTGTAGGCGAAGATCATCCAATGCTTTGCTTCATTAGGAAACTTATCCTTGAATCTAGAGAAAGCGATGAACATATCGTCCCAACCTTTCCTTGGCTCCGGATCTGAATTGGCTGCTACTATACCAAACATGAACTTATCTCTTCTAATATTGAAGATCTTCTTACATTCATCCTTGAAATAAGGTTTATAGATCTTAGTATCAACCCCATGAGGAATAACAGCTTCTGGTTTTCTCTTAGTTAGCTTGAGATAGACCTTTCCTCCAAACTCAGAACAAGGGATGAAGTGGGCATAGTTCCTCATGACAGCAACATCATCAGAACAGTAATCATATGAGTCTATTGGACCATAGAACATTGAATTAGGAAGATTAGAGAACCAGGCAAAAGGCCAGAAGTCTGAAGCTAGGATAGGAAGATCTATCTTGAACTTCTTGACGTAGTGCTCTACAGAACGCTGTCCATAATTCTCTTCTATAGTTGGGATGACTCTTACATTTGCTATTCGCAAAGAAGCTCCTGTGTGAAAGCCATAATAAGTAGAAATCACTGTTGGATAGTGTTGACCTATACGAAGTGCCACATTCTTTGTTACAACACCATATCCTGAATAGACAAAGGGCCCAACAGAATGCCATAGTATATTCAAAGACTTCTCTACCATTTCTCAAGTACCTTCCCTATAAACTTAAGCAGCAACTCCAATTTAGAGCTTTGTTTCCCCTTCTGTAAGACTGAGGTTTGCTTGACCTTACCATTCTTATCGTAGAGGACAAGACTTACCTCGTCCTTAGTCTTCACCCCTTCATCTGCCATGAATAACAACCGATGTTTTGAACTTCTTCTCTACATGCCTCATATATTCTCTATGGGCCCAACGCTCTTTCCTATGATAAATCTCCAGCTTCAGTTTCATAAACTTCTTAAATTCCTCGTCCAATTCCTGCTTCTTACACTCTTTCTCTTCTCTCTTTCGTTCAATTGCTTCTGCTATTTCTTCCTTGGCTAGATCCCTTCTTGCTTCGTACAGATCCCAAGCTTCACGCTCTAGCTGGAGGTTTTTTCTGTACTGTCTCCAGTCTTGTCCCCACATTCCTCAGCTAACACCTCTTTCAGATACTCGTCTAGTGTGCTTGCTCCAACCACTTTGATACTGTAATCTGATTCCTTAATAGAATGCTTGAAGTTCTTAAGTGGGATAACTACCTTCTTGAAGCCCCATGCCTCTGCAGCCTTAATCTTCTCATGTACTCCACCAATAGCAGTAATGTCAATCTCGTCTGTGGAAGAGATATTGATCTCTCCAGTGACAGCTACATCTTGCCTAATAGGTCTTCCCTCTATTAGAGAGCAAAGGAGAAGTGCCATTGTTACTCCTGCTGAAGGACCATCGACACCAGATGCCTGTGAGAAGTCTAAGTGTGTAAAGTATTCCTGGGCGATGTCTACACCATACTTCTGGATAAGTGCTGAGCGTACTTTCTCTGCTGAATCGCCCATCCATTTTGCATCTTTAGCTACCCCAGTGACTTTGTAGTAACCACCCAGGTTCTTCTTTCTCTTCTTACACAGTTGTCCTTTCACTCTTAGAACACTACCAGTCATTTCCCCTGAAGCAGGATCGTTGAGAACAGCTAGACCATAGATAGTTCCCAGTTTAGTGCCCTTAGGTTCAATCTCTAGTATCTTACCTTGTTCCTCTACTTGGTGCTCCAATAGTTGTCTTTGGATAGTCTTGCAGTGATTCTCTATTGCATCTATGACATAGGAGACATCCACTACTTCTTTCTTGTCATTCCTAGCTAAAGTCCCTGCAGTCTTTATGACAGAGATCAGCGGTCTGAATTTGGTTGTCAGAGCTTCTCGCTTACCAGAGCGTCTCCTTCCTTCTTCTACTATTTCAATGCATGAGTCTCTGGTGAATGGAGGTAGATGGAAACGAGTTGCTTCCTGAGCTATGAACTGCACATACTTCTTTCTATTCTCTTCTGTATTAGGCATGTCATTATTCATACGGACTACTTTGCCATAACCTACAAGTCTGTCCATCATGGCTGGGTGTATCTGGTTAATAGAATCAAAGTTCCCAGCAGCCAGTAGGAAGAATAATGCTGGAATCGGTTCTGTAGCTACAGCCATTGCTGCAGTATCTGCTCCATGGAATTGACTTCGCATGGTAACTGGAAGACATCCATCTTCCATTACTGAAAGAAGTGTAATTGACTCCCCGACACTCAAGTTCTTGATCTCATCAATATACAGAATACCCAGGGAAGCTCTATGGACATCCCCCGCAGTAACTCGTTGATGCTCTGGTGTTCCTAGGCCTCCTGTTTGATAAGGATCCCATGCTACTGATCCAAAGAGTTGAGATGATGTGTGACCAGTAGCGTCTATAAATGGAGCATGCTTGGTTGTATTATCAACCAATAACTTGGGAGCATTGGAAGAAGAGGCTCCACCTATGCCCTGGGTAGTACCACCACCTATATTTCCCAACATCTTGCCAAAGTAGTAAACCATGAAGCCCATTCCAGCCATACCACCACCTGCAGCAAGCAGAGGTGAATTGTACATTATAGCAGTGCTGAACGAGTATCCTGATTGCATCATAGTAAAGCAACTAAACAAACCTACTCCAAGGATGATTAGACCTAAGCCAGCAATAACACCAGTTAAGAGTTTAAGTCCCCATCTCTGTAGAAAGGTTTTACTTTTGATTTTATGAGTTTTTTGGAAGATAATGTTTCTGCCTTCACCTCCAGGATGAATGGAGATCTTCGGATTCCCTGGAATTACCCTATTTGGCCAACTAAGGACATCAAATCTCTTGATATTATGAATACGATAAAGCATAGTTAGATGCTCAGACATTGCCCTACCAATCAAAGATTTACCTGTTCCTGGATCCCCTAAAAGTAGCAGATATGGACCAGGAGTCAAGACCTTGCTAAAAGGTTCTTTCTCGGTGGAAGGGTCTAGCCATGGCCTATACCACCGCTTCTTCTGTAGCCAAGTTAGTTTATAGAGCCATTCATCTAATGCTAGTCTGACTTCTTTCAGAACTCTATCCTGACCTACAACCCAGTCTAGAAGTGATTCTGAGACAGGAAAATCTTTAGTTGTTTCAAAGTCCTCCCAATTCCAGGTTTTACCTTTAAGTTCTTGGGTTCCTTTCCCAAAGAAGTTACGCTTTTGCTCCTGACTTACCATCCTGCTCACTACCCTTTATACTCTTCTCCTCTCTGAGTCTTTTGACACAGATATTGCAGAAGGAAGATAATTTATCTAGAGGCATCGCCTCTTCTTCCCTTACTGGGCATTTACCTAGTCCAAAGATGCATTTATCATGATCTTCTTCTTTGACATTCTTCCTCTTCTTCTTTAAGGGGAATCCTTCAGCTTGACGCAATGAATTCTCGAGTTCATCTGTCCTTGTGATAAGACCATGCCTGGCATAAGCAGAAAGTCTTCTCAACTTGATATTCTGAAGTTCTGGTGCATATTCTGTGAATGTCATTCTAGGTCTGGTAGTGAATTTAGCGGTCTTATAGTAAGGCCACACTAATTGTTCCTCTACTTGTCTTCGTAACTCTTCTTGGAAAGCAAGGATGGTCTTCTCGAAGTCTAGTTCCTCAACCGCTCTTCCACCTAGACCTTTTGTCTCAACACCGAATCCCTTAGGGATTTCAAATGCTGTAAGGATCTCCATACCTAGCAATTCAATGAAAGCATGTATATTACCAAGTTCGCCACGTTTACTCATTTCCTCAGCTTCCATCCACCAAGGCAATACAAGTTCCGTTGCAGTGTCCAAGTTACCTATGATCTTCTTAGCAGCTTTGATTTTCTCTGGAGTAATCTCATGCCATGGCCCCTCTTCGCGGGTTCCTATCTTGAATTTGAGTATAGGAAATCCATGTCTGAAGATTGCTTCTCCAAGAGCCTCTTCCAGATTTAACTTGATCCAAGCTGATTTGAATGCTGCTTCCACCGGTGATACTCCTATACAGTATTCTCCAAGTGCAAAGAATCTAATAAGAAGAACTTCTGTTGGACTTAGATTTTCTTCTTCAGACTTTCTCTTCCAAACAAAGCCAACGATGTTTCCTTTCTTGTCTGTCTTGATTTCAGAAGCTTCTCTCTGATAGTCGAATTCTTTAGGATCTATCTGAGTAATGGTTGTCTCTGCACCTGTATGGTTAATCTCTGCAGCACCAAAGCCGTAGATAAAGGCATCTTTGACTAGATGAGGCAATAAGCCTAGAGCTCCAGAGTTCTCCAGGAAGTCCATTGCCTTTTGATTTTCTTCATCAGTACCTCCTGTAAAGTAAATCTTGGAACCTGTTATCCTTCTAGTCAGTTTGTTGACACCAGCGAAGATCAATGGTTCCATTCTATAGAGTAGTTCACTTCTTCTCATGAGAGTTTCTGAAGGCTCTACTCTTTCGGAACCTTTTACCTTCCCTCGTCTCATAACAGCCATGAGCTGTTCTAACCTAAAATCCTTGAAAACTGGTTTCTTCCCACCCTGGAAAGTAGTTTGTAAAGCTTCCCTTATTCTTGCCCAACGCTTATCTGAACTTGACATTTACATCCTCCCTATTTCTCTTAGTCTATTACCTATTTGTTTCTTTCTCTCCTTGTCCTCAGGTAATCCAGGACCTCTCTTTCTTTCAACTATCTCCCTCATCAAAGCTTCTAAATCAAATGTTGAAGAGGAAGTTATTGGGTTAGCCTTAACAGCTAACATGAGAGCATCAACGAAGTCATCATTACGTTTAGAGTCATATACATAATCAAGCATCTGCCCAATCAATCTCTGCTGAGTGAGTGGATCAAACTGTAACCTATGTTGCTCAACTAGCATCCGAAGATTAGAGATCATTGTGGCCTTTTCTCCCTTAAATGCAATTGGAGCAACTGGAAGACCTTCAGCAGATAACCGAAGATTCTCTCCCTTATCAGTTGAGTCAGTATAGATAGTGATAACATTATAGCTTAGACAAGTAGCTTTGATCTTCTTATGTACCTCTTCAAAGTTCTGTGCCAAGAATGCTTCTGAATAGAGTATTTTCCACTGTTCTCCAAGCTTCTTAACTATGATCAAGACTGTAGGTGCTGGATAGTAACCCCAGTCAACTCCAGCATAAACCTCTCCAATCTCTTCCTTAGGCTCTTCATCGATCTCGGGTTTGGGCTTTACTTGACATTCCTTGAGATCTTCCAATCGAAAGACTTTCCCTTCTCTCTTGTAAGGTAGACCTTGGATCTCTACACAATATTCATTAGCTGGCAACATACGTTTGAGAAGTTCTACTTGATCGTGAGGTAGGAACGATTCTGCGTTCCAGTTAAAGAACTTCCAATCTGGATAAGGATACTCTATTTGATGTTCCCATTTGTTTTCTATCCAGGAGAATCCTTCCGAAGGCGTTGATGAAAAGATCTGTCTAGCAAATGGTGAAGGTGCTGTCATGGGTAATGCTGAATAGATAATATCTTCATCTACCTCAGCAGCCTCATCTATGATTAAGAGATCTGGGTGATGTCCTCTAATCGACTTCTCTGAAGCTGGCAACGGTCTAATCCAAGAACCATCCTTGAAGACTATCTCTCGTTGTGTAGGCTCCTTGCCCAGATGCTTCTGTAAGAAAGGGGAATTATTAATGAAGTCCATAACGTAAGTAAAGCAGATCTTGGCTTGATCTAATGATCCAGCTAGGATTACTACTTTGAAAGGTCTGTTCTCTGAGATTGACATAACTAGAACATACCACAAAGCAACAACAGCCAGAGCTAAAGTCTTTCCTATTCCTCGCCCAGCGACGATTACGATGTTCTTGCAGGTCAAGCCTTGCACTTCGAGGAAGAATTCTTTTTGGAAGGGTCTAGGTTCTAAGTTAGTAACATCCTTGAAGAAGAGACTGAGATCCTTTCTCCACAGGATAACCTTCATTAGAAGATCAGTCAGATGGAATCCTTTAAAGGAAGGACTATTAGGAATACCGGAACTATTTAGAACTGCCACGTTCCTTACTCCTTAGATAATCGTCTAGATTGACCTTGAACTTGGAAGTACAAACAGGGCAGAAGTCTTTGGCAAAAGTGTACAGTAACTTGAGAATCTCTGCTTCAGACATTGTAGTGCCTTCAGTCAATTTACCAGTGAGACGTTCACATGATTCTATGGATTGACGGTGTTCCCTATACAGGTCTGTCAAACCTCTAAGCATTTGGGGTGAGATAGGTTTTCCCTTGTAGGCATCCAGTGAAACTTGAAGCAAGGTCTTGAGACCATTCAGATTTCCTTTGATTTCCTCAACTATGTTAATGACTTCTTGCCTAGCTTCTTCGACAACTTCAGTGACTTGACCTTCCTTCTGAACCAGTTCTGCGACTCCTGCTGAATAATGTCTAGCAAAATGACGCTCAAAGGCTTTATATGAGATCTCTTCACCCAGAACCTTGGCTTGTTCCTCTAAGTCCTGCCAGGTAGGTTTGGGATCTGATGTAAGATAATTCTCTTCATAGATCTTCCTGTTCGAAGAAGTACAGACTTTACAACGAGGTTCAAATGCTACCAAAGCTTCTGCCCCAATACCAAGTATAGTCCATTCCCCTATTTAAAGTGTCCTGTTGTGTCCACAAGTGTCTGAGTAAAGGTCGGTAACTTCCAGTAAGATTCAAGTTAATTCAATTACGAGTTTGCTTCAGAGGTCCATCGAGATCAATATAACTTCATTAATAAGGTTTACGTTACTATTCACAAGGCTTAAGTATTTGTCAGGACATGAGATTATTGGTGAAACTAAATGCCAGGAACTCCAAGACAAACATTCAGAATAAGTGACTCTGTGTGGGTAGCTTTCCAGAAGAAGTGTGCTGCTAAGGGATATACGGCTTCTGATGTATTGAGAGCATTCATCATGGAGATAGTCAAAGGAACTATAAGTCCCGACTCTGTACATCCATCTAGGGCCAAAAGAGGAGAAACCTTGGTCAATGATGACATGATACTCGACTGGCTCAAGACCAATTCCCATAAGTAGGACACTTGTATTTCAACACTCTCCTACTATAGTACAATCACATCCATGTTTCCAGAGATTTCTGGATCTTTCTTCGAACCTTCTACACCCCACCCAAGGGCTTTTCCCATGCTTCGAAGTGTGGTCGAAGTGGGCAGACCTTCCAGCCAGATCAAACTATTAGTAATGCCTATATACCCTGCTACCATAGGGGTTGTAAGGAGGAAAAAATACCATGCCATATGTCTATGACAACGTAAACGGACAATACTATGATGAAATGTGCCGAAGGTTGAACCGAGAGCATAACCTAGTGATTCATGCTAGAACTAAAGAGATAATTGTCGGTTGCACTAGCGATGTGAAACTGAAAGTTCAACATACAAAACATCTGGGCGGTTTCCCAACAGTAGCCTACCACCGTTCAACCAATAGTGTGCAAGCAAACGGTAAATTCATAGTTCAACCGAGAAGTTCACCTGAAGGTGTAAGCCCAATGGCAACCGAGTGGTTGAACTATAAGTTAAAGGGCGAGTTAGTCCTAAAGGCTACCTCACAATACAAGACCGTATGGAACACAAAAGGACAACGGAGAAGTAAAGCATAAGGTGAACTGACTATGAAACGACAAAACAAACAAGACTTTAAACTGATAGTAAAAGTCTTGATTCAAACAGAAGGACACCCAACAGTTAAACGAGTAATTCCACTATCGGCGGTAACTCTCAGAATACCACTAGAGTAAATAAGAAATTGAACCAGCACTTTAAGAGCTGAGTAAACGAGCAGTTGAACCAGAAAGCAGGCGAGGTTCAACCAATGGTTCAACGGGCAACCTAGAAAGTTGAACCAACAGTTAGACCGATGAGATAACTTATCGGTTGAACTAAGAAGGAAACTCAAAATTACACTATATGGATAACGTTCCGTTCCTAGTCAGAATGTAAGTGGAGGTGAAAGCTATGAGGTATGAGATAAGTTGCCCAAAATGTAGATGTGGAATAGTGCAGACCTACAAGAAAGTGAACCTAGTGCAGACAATGGTGATAACCCAATGTATGAATAGAAAGTGCAACTACCGAGTAGCACACCTGATTCCAACAGATATGATACGCAACGAAGAACCCACAATTGCAACGAAGCTAGACTACTATGGTTGTGTGATAGCAACATAGATGACCACAACCTACCACCACGGAATAACACTTATAAGTCAGCATGTGGTAAGGATAGATAACCGAATAAAGCATGTCATGACGGTAGCAAGAGGTTAGGGTAGGTGGCAAGTGATTAAGTTCACTCACCTATACCACCCATCACAGTCATAACGAATATGACAAGCAAGACAACATAGCAAGAGTATTTGACTCTACTATGAAGTCAGAAGGAGTAGCAATACTCCTTTCCACTTACCAATATCACAACATCACAAATCCTAGTAACATCAGCGTATGTTACGCAGTGCCGTGAGTCTTACGGACTTATGGCAGTGCGAGAGTCATAAGGGAATGAAGCCTTATAAGTTCCCTTTTGGCGATGAAGCCTATAGGATTTAGGAGACCGTAATTGGAGAGAGGTCTCTCTAGCCTATGAACCAATTGAACTCTACGTCGTAGAGCTAGATTAAGATGATGCCTAGGTCTCCAAAAGATAAGGTCGTATCAGACCTAAGTAAACCTAGGATATTCATCGGGTGAGGTGAGAAGCAACTCTCATGGTCTGTTGACCTCAACGGCAAAAGGACGCAAGTCTGGGGAGAAATCCCAACCCATGAGGTGAACCGTAAGAATTCCCTCATATGGTAGAGTGCTGCAGTCTAAGCAAGGTAGCACCTACACGATATACCAGCCATGAGATAAATCCTTCTCGACTAAGTCTATAGGTGAAACAGCATAAATGTGCCTCGACATAAGGATTAGGGGTCTACGACTACCGCACACAAATTGCTCCTGCTGAACGACAGTGCTGAGGGAAACCTCAGAGGCTTACTAAAGCGGGAGACAACGTGTACACGAATACATCGAGCCATATTAGATGGCGATGGGGTTCAGTATCACGACACATTGTTCTCTATTCCAGACCCGAAAACAAATGTGAACAGACAACCACGTCCCCTTAGAGGGAATGAAGGATTAGACCAATGTGCCCTTTTTTCTAAAGCCATCACAGGCAACTTGTCTGAGAGTCCTAGACAAGCCTCGTTAACTAAGCACTCAATAACGAGTGGTGTGATCAATGTAAGGGTTGAGGTTGTGATGGAGGCATGATGATTCTCAAGTGAAAGGAGATAGGATATGAAGGTAACAGTACGGGCATACCAGATAGCCCGAAGAGCATTCCATCCCATCATCAGACGTACACCAAGATTCGTGCATCACTTCTTTGATATCCCATGTGAGAAGTGTAAGGATGTTCACAAGCACGACATTAAGATGGGAAATATCTACATCATCAAAAGGAACATGAGGAGGTGAGCTGATGGAACAAGTAGCAGAGATCACAATCGACTCAGCACAGATCATTATCTACCGTGACGCTAATGGTCGCATAGTTCTCGGTGGACACGGATGGATAGAGTATTATGAGGCAGAGGCGTAAGCCTACCACGTAACACGACTGAAAGCCCTAGAAGTTTTACCTAATGTTACCCATAGTCTTAGGACGAGGGAACGATAGGTTGTGGTAGGAGGCAACATCCTAGTAGCAAACGAGAAGGCTTCGATACATGGAAGAGGCAAGAGGTTCTCCTTTCCTCTTGTTCCCTTCCTTTCCAATAGTAGGAGACTATATTATGAAGTGTAGAGAGTGTCAAAGTTTTGATCGAGGAAAAGGTTGCAAGACTGGCCTATGTAAGTGGGCTCTCTACATTAACAGTCAACTTCTCATGACTGATCCAGAGGATGAATGTCATTTCCATTGAGGTGAATGAACATGATAGTCTATAGGATAGAGATTCTTGTCAGAGAAGCCTTTGTCACGATAGGATATGTGAGACGTGACTACTACTCTAACAGAGCCGCAATAGAGATGGCAGAGACTATCCCTGAGTTATGGCAACAGACTATCAACCACGGCATCAACACTCACTTAGTCACATGGAATGATGCTCACGAGAACGGTGATTCAATAACATCATGGACATGGAGGATTCATAGATGGTGACGCTAGATAACTTCCTTAGGAACCTCACACGAGAGAACTTGGAACAAGCAAGTACTTGGGTACTTCTCAAGGTTGAAGACTACACCTTGAACATACATCTTGATCCACATAGAGAAAATCGTCGATCTATGATCTATAATGGTCTCAGAATCTCTACCATTGAACTAGGAACACTAGGATCACAGCAAGAAATAATCTATTCCTTGATGCATGAGATAGGCCACTTCCTAAGTAACCAGACTCTCTCCTTCGAGGAAGCGCTGGAATTGAAACATTACATTGGCCTTGCTGCGAGTGGCACCGTCAAATCTTATATCCTTGAGAGAGAAGTGTTGGCTTGGGAAGCTGGTTATGAATATTTCATCTCTCATGGTATTCCTGTCCCTAAGGGTTACTCTCGAACAATGATCAGGTCCCTGTCAACCTATGTTCTAGACACTGAAGAGAAAGAGTATTGGATTAACACAATCGGAAGGAGAGTAGCCATCATAGCATTCAAGGAGGAAAGACAATGAAAACTCCAATAGTAGCTGTGAGAATATCTGACCTAGCACGAGCATGGGTAGGATGGGGAACACTAGACAAGAGACCATATGTTCCACATACTGGTCCAGCAGAGACGATCCATGAGACTAGGAAGTACGAGATAGCATCTACCCCTCAGTCAATTAGCCTACTTAAGGAGCTAGACAAATTCTTCTCGCGGTTCACAGGGAACATACTAGTCAAGGGAGTATTTGATGGTCTACGAGTGATACATGATGCAAGACTCTCAAGAGAAGTAGTCTCTCTTGTGGAGTTCAAGACAGTAGAGCAGCAAGCAAGTTGGACAACTATCGACATGGCAACATTCCAGCTTCAGCTATACATCTGGTTACTCAAGCCTTGTATAGCAAGGAAGGGATTGATATTGCACAAGAGGCACTATGTCGAGATAGTCAGAAGGACTGATGGCAAGTTCCTCGAGAGATTCCCAGTTGAAGAAGATCCTGACATTGAGGAGAAGATATGGCTCCTTCTAGCAGAACATGATGGGATCATAGTGAAGACTTGAAGGTGGGAGAAATATGAAGAGGAAGAAACGTCTCGATCCGATTGAAGTACTACATGAATCAATGAAGGAAAACAAGGAAGTGCTAGAAGCATTAGGAACAAAAAGAAGAATGAAAGCTAAACTCAAAACCACTGTCTTCTGCCCCAAGGTGCTCCTTCAGTCTTACCTAGATAGAGGATATGCTGTGGTGGAAGTGTTCACTGCGACTCGTGCAAGGTTCTCCGATGGGAAACCAGCTGAGTGGTATACACTCAAACAGAAGGTGGGAGAATGAAGTTCGGTACAGTCCTCTGTAACATAGAAGGCTTCCGGAAAGTTCTCTTCTATACTGATCGATTGCCAATCAACCTTTCTCATTTCCTCTTTTTCTTGACTGTGAAGAAAGTCCCTAGTTTTAATGTAGGGTTACTTGATGGCTTGGTCGTAGTAGCAAAAGATATAATCTTTGGGTTACTCTCTGGGATACCGAAATGCTGTGTGCTTGCCTTTGTAATGGATCAAGTTGATAAAGAGAGAACACCCTTCTGGGTACAATACTTCCCATGCAGGAAGTGTATTTCCAAGGGAAAGTATGCACACAGACCTTTCCCAAATTATATATCATGCTCACCTGTTCACATAGATAATGATGAACAGTCTGAGGAGGTGTAACGATGGAATGTCCAAAGTGTGGATACGCCAGAGCAGCCTATGTGGAATCACGTAGAAGGTTCTGGAGTGGCAAGAAGGGCTTTACTGAGCCGAGTAAGGAGGCCAGAAAGAACTTCCATGCCAAGTGTAAGAAATGTGGATGGGAGGGTGAGATAGGTAATGAAACCACAAACACGTAGATGTTCCAAGTGTGGAGAACTTCTGATCCAGACTGAGACCAAGTGGGTACATATCCTAAACAAGTTCGGCTGCCGCAATGAACCAGAGAGATTCATCAGGAAAGAGGATGCACCGTTATTCCTGAATGTGAAGGCTGACAAGGAAACAAAGAAGTTCCTTGAAGACATTATGCAAGAGACCCCTGCACCACTACCTCCAAGACGTTCATGGTACTTCGGTGGTCCAGACTTCAACTTAGTCTTCGTAAGGACTGAAGGCAAGAGATTCTTGGATGTCTACAACAAAGATGAATGGGCTAAGATACTAGCCAAAGAGATCAAAGGTGACAAGGAATGATCTTCCACTTCGTGTGCCCTCGTTGCCATCAAGAACATGCTATCCTAGACAAGGGTGTCTTTCTATCGCTAACTACTGAGAGGTCTGTTTCGTTTGAGTGCCCCTTCACTCACGAGACTCTACTGTTGTACTTCACGTTGAAGATTGAACTCCAAAAGGAATACAGTCCTGAGGATCTGAGGGCAGCTGAGGAACAAGCTTCCTTGACAAACCATCAGTGGGAAATGGAAGAGGGTTCACTTGACAACAAAAATACTGGTAAGTGAGAACTCTGGATGGAAGATAGAACTGGTTATGGGAACTCATCCTTATCCAGTCCTATCCTACAACGATGAGCCGTACAGCATACTCTTCAACAGGAACATACCCATTGAAGTACAAGAGAAGTTCTGGAGGACAATCAAGGAGCACAATATATTCCTTGAAGCTGAAGTGGAGGAATGTGAATGACAGACTATGAAATCAAGTTCCCAGCATTTGCAATGCGCTTCAAAGCTAAGGACAAGAAAGATGCACTCAAGAAAGCTAAGCAAAATATGAAGGCTCTCATGGATGCTTTCCTCATGAATCCTAAGTACTGGAAGGAGATATAAGATGGCAATTAAAAGACCACAGAAATGCAAGAACGTTGAAGGATGTTCAGGACTCTGTGAAGTATGTGCAATCTATCTGAGGGATGCTAATGGTCTCGAGACTAAGTAAGTACGAGAAGATAGGCATCATAGGAGCAGACTTGATTCTAGCTGCAATTACTACACCAATTGAACTCTCGATGCTTCCACCTGAACTACATGTGCCGTTCATATCCTTCAAACTATGGATGTTCGTTGCAGTGCCTATCATCTTCCTAGTCTTCCTTGGGAGGGAAAAGAATGCTCCTAATGATAATCGTAGCTCTAGTATTGACAGTCTCACTCTACGTAGTAGCTGACTTCATAGCTGGACTGATAGTGGACGCCATTGAACTGATAGGGAGGCTATGGGAATGAGCATTCCAAACGATGCATTCGGAGACGCATTCCAGAAAGCCTTTGGAGCTGTCTGGAAAGAAGCCTCTGTGCTTATCATGTCTATCATGCTACTACTCTCATTCTGTGCAGTACTTGCAATCTGGATCGAGTGGAAGACTTATGGACACAGAAACTGAGACTTGGCTACTTAAGATGGTAGATCAACTTGACCCGTTATCAGTCCACATCAACAAGAAAGATCCTATTATAGGATACCTCTGGAACGGGAAGAGAAGGGAACTACATCTGATCTCTCAGAAGGAAGCAGACAAGTTGACACATAAAGGAGTAGTATGGAAACATCTCAAGGAGGATTGGAAACATGACTGAATGTCCAACATGTGATGGTGGAAGGAAGAAAGCAAAAGCTCCTGTACTCAGTAAGGAACAACTCAAGGAAGAACTCAAGAAATACGTTGAGGACAGGGATAGGAAGGCCAAGACATATGTGGTCTAAGGAGGATCAAGATGCCACATTCTAGCAAATCAATGTTCAACATAAGGAACTTCATTCGCTGGCTGAAGCGAGTCTTTGGGAGGTGAAACAGCATGTTAGGCAAACTACTAGGAACGTTAGCCTCATGGGCTGGAGCAGTTGTCTGTGGATATGGAGCATGGAAGATCATCGAGATCATCCTCAATGGAGTCTCATCTGGTAACTGGCTGATGGTCATTGCAGGTGGGATAATAGGTTATCTCTTTGGTGCTCTTCTAATAGCAGGTGCAGCAGGCTTGGCAATCCTAGGTTTCATGATCTTGGCTGACTAGGAGGTGTTGTGAATGTTTGGAAGGACAAAGAAGATGCCTAATCCAGAAGTCAAGGAATTCGAGGATGAAATCAAGGCAAGAGGAATCACTCTCTCTGATGGAATGATGGGTGAAGGTGACATGTCAATCGTGGACAGAAAGGTATTCCTTTCCTTCGCTGAGTACCATCATGCACCTATCTTCAGAGAACTCTACATGCATGAATACACCTACTTCTGCCTGATAGATGGAGCCATTGTTATGACCAAAAGGATAGATGAGAAGGTCAAGGAGAGATAACATGAAGTGTAGACGACATGTAAGAGCTGTTCCTGCAGGCCCAGAACCTCCAACACCAGAGCCACGAAGATGCCAAGGTTGTAGGATAATGAGCAAACTATTGAGAACTTTATCACAGTTCTACAAGTTTCCTTTTGAGAAGTTTCTAGTGAACACAACCCACGAGGAATATATTGAACTGAGCATTGAAGATGTAGTTGCTCTTGCAAGCATATCAGAGGCAAAATCAGCCAGTGACCTAAGTTGGATATTCATGAACATAGTTCTCTTGGAAGAAGAGGAGGGATAAAATTGGATCGATGGTTAATCTACAATATCTTTAAGAGAACCCTCGTAGTCACTTCAGTAAGTGGTCTAGGAGGACTCTACATCTTACGCTATGGTGCAGAAGCTTTCCTAGTAGGGCTTAGTCTCACTGCATTGATAGCATTAGCTATTGCCTATTGTCTGATGCTTTTTGCCTCGGACTAAGGAGGAATAAAATGCCAACAGACAAAGAGATGTGGAAAAGGATCTTGCCTAGGCCGTTATCAACAGAGAAAATCAAGAATGCTCTGATTCTATGGATGGAAGAAAGGCAAGATGCTCTTAAAGTTAAAGGAGTGCTCTTTCCTCCTGCTGGACTATCTCAGAAGAACTTCATCAGACTCTCCAAGTACCAGATATGGAGGCACAGAGATTTGTGGCTAAGAACCTTTGACTATCGACATATAGGAAAAGCTCCTTTCTATCTTGAAGTGCTCAGTAACGCTGAGGATTCAGAGATCGTGGAGATTAATTGCCTCAAGGATGGATAAAATGCCAACAGAAGTACATAGCTTAGTCAAGTTTCTAGAGAAAGCACCTGATACTTGTCCTACCTGTGGTAAGTCCTTAGATGAACATTCAGAAAGTCAGAAGTTCTATTGCTGGATGAATGGTGATTAGATGCCAACATATAAAGCACAGATAGAAAGGATAAAGGAAATCCTAGACACGAAGAAGATACCTGACGACGAGAAGATAATCTGCATAAGAGGAGTCATTCACTGGAGGAAGTAAGATGTGTCCCACTGAACATGATTGGGAAGACGAAGAACCTATCACTGAAGAAGACGCTGTCAAGCGAATGCTCAAACGTACTGCAGAACTCAATGGCCCGGGAGTGCTAGGTGACCTGTGGCGAATGCACCAGAATTGTCACAAGGAAGTCTATGAGAATGGTAACATGGATCACATGCCTATGAACTTCGTCAGGTTCCAGAAGGGTGAAGATGAGAAGACACGAGAACTCTTCTATGTATGCCAGAAGTGCATCTCAGACTACCTCATTGCACATCCTGAAGCTATGGATGATGTCCTCATCCTACGTGGTGAACCAACCAAGGAACTAAGGAACTTCATGAGCAAACGTGCTGAGGAAGAATTCAGGAAGGAAGAGGCGGCACGTATGCAAGACCAGAAGCACATTGATGAAGTTCTCAAGTCAGATCAACCATGCCCAGCATGTGGTAAGCCATTCAACAAGCACACTGCAGACGACTTGAAGAGTTGCTACAAGCAATATGCAGATGCAAGTCCACCTGATGAGAATGGAGGCACCAATAAACCATGACAATACCACCTGAAATCATAGCAGTCATTGCCTCTATTGCTATCTTAGGCATAACAATCTACATCTCTGCGAGGCTGGAACTTAGGCGCATGAAGAGAGGTGTATCACAAATGAACAAAGCACCAAAACAAGTGGCATTTAGAGACAATAAACATCAGCCAGACAAAGACGCCAGATATAAGCTCATGCGTTTCTAAATGGGATGAAACAAGGCATGAAGGAAATAAAGGAACTTATGTCCAAGTTGGAACCTTGCTTTGGTTCTCTGAACTGTTTCGAGGATGACATCGAGAGATGGAGAGCCTGTCCTCTCGAACCAACATGTGCTAATGAATATTTGAAGAGACATCAAAAGACAAATCGACTCTCTCTTGTTCAAGACTTAACTTCTGGTGATAGCAAATGAATACTGATCAACGTAGAGCACTGGCACAGCTTAAAGAGATGTACCCTAAAGCTCTACATGCCACGCTGGAGTCTGAATTCAGAGCTTTCATCAAGGAAGAGGCTAGCAAGTATAACACACCAATAGACTTGGTTGAAGCATATATCAAATGGCTGGGAGGGAAGAAAGCATGAAGGAAGAAAGTTTCACTAAGATGGAACGACATTGCAAAGATCACCTACAGAGTGATCAGAAGGTATGCTATTGCGATGTCACTGGAGAGACTTGCAACTCCTATGGATGCCCAAAAAAGGTAAGGAGGGATAGGTTTGAGAATTAGTTTCAACAGGATCAAACTCAAGTTGTATAAAGCCTTCGCCCGCCATCCTAACATTAACTGGGTCTCACTCAAGATAGGCAACTTCCTATACACGATAGGCTTAGTCAATTACCTTCTGAGAGCATATCCATTTTGGAGTCTTGAAACATTGGCAGGAATAGCTTTAGGCTATCCATTGTACAGTCTCTTGAGTGGGAAGATAGACAAACTATTTGGGAGGTAAGAACTTGAACATCAATGAGAAAGTCCACAGGAAGAAATCACCTGAAGACATAGCCCACCAAGCTACGGAGGCACACTACTTCCTATTCTATGACAAGGATATGGATTATGTCCTGAAGCATGAAAAGACACAGGATGATATCGAGAAGGAGCTAGCTGCTATAGCCATCATGAAGAAGTACGAAGAGGATGCAGTCAAGGCGACGAAGTCGTATGTCTACTAGAAGGGAAATCCTCAAGCGCTCTTGTCAAGAATGCCAGACAAACTTCACCTGTGAATATGGTTGCAAAGACGTTATCAGGAAGAGAAATCCTGACTACTGTTTCTGTCCAGACTGCTTCAAGAAGAATCTATTCCTACTCCGTGATGAAGTGCGGGCTAAGTGTGACCTGCTTCCTTTGGAAAGTGCAATCAAGATTATAGTGAGGCGAGAAGATGAAAGTGCTAACAAAGTCACAAGCCATAAAGATACTCAATGAACTTTATGCCTTCGCTAAACTCACAGACTTGGGTGTTAATCACAGGACTGTAGATGACTTCTTCAAGAAGAGAGGCTTTCTAGGGTTCGAAGACTTCATGAAGAAGACCAAGTGCTTTGATTATCGAGATCCCAAGTTCAGAAAGATTGACCAAAGAGCATGGAGTATCCTCACAGAGAATTGGATTGCTAGTAAGAAGGAATCCTGATGAAGGAAGAAGAGCTCTGGTTCAAGATTCTCCCTATCCAGAAAGGAGACAGGATCAAGATCATTCGGGTGCCCAAGTGCTATAAAGAAACATTTGGCAGAGCAATAAGGCGAAAGAACGCTACTGTTCTAGATGTTCTCTCTGATGGAACCTTATGGATCAAGTGTGATGTTTCTTGGAAGGGTGAGAACCAGTTCTATGTCTTCAGAGGAGACTACAAGGTGCTGAATGAACATGAAAGATGAAGACATCTGGAACAAGATACTCCTAGTAGTCCAAGAGGGAGATCGGGTTCGATTCAAGCATGGCAGAACTGTTTGGGACGTGATCCTTACAGGTAATGGCAAGAATGGTCACTGGATTCTTGTAAAGAGAAATATCAAACATCGTGACAAGCATACTATCCCTTGGTGTGAGTATATTCAGGAAATAGTTCAACAAGGGACTCAAGAGTATAGGAATCTAAGGATAGTGGGACCATCTCAGTAAGAGGCTATCAGCTATTTTCCTGCTTAACCAAAACAGATGTAAGCACTTTTTGTTTTGCTCTCAATCCTTGGTTGAGAATCCTTGGATGTTCTTATGCCTTTATTCCATTTAGTATGAAGCCTCACATGACAGAGTTTCATAAAGGTGGAGGGGAAGTGCTTGGAACAGTTAAAGTGTATTCTCCTACTTGGGGAGTTTGTTTGCTTACAGTTGTTCAGATAACTTAAGGAAGGCAAGAACATGAAGTATAAGAGAAAGTTTCTAGTTCAAGGAGGCACTCCTAAGGGAAAGAGCTGGAATGAGAGACAATCTATCTGTGACGAACTCTGTGGCCCTATCTTCATCAATGGTCAGTACAACAAGCAACGGGAAGGAAAGCCTTGTCATCATGGAGCTTTCTATTGGCAGAGACCAGACTATTCCAAATGCATTCACCCAGATGAGACCTTCCATCAGTACATGGTGAGTGAGACTGAAGAAGGAGAATGGCAATGCAACTGCAAGGCATGGACTACTCATAAGCCACGTAAGGACTGTAAACATATCATCAAAGTCAAGGATGATCCTAAGAAGTATGAGATTGATCCAGATTGGACAGGAAAGACAACTGACCTAATGAGGAAGGTATTGAGTTGAGAAAGAAAGAAACCACAAAGGAAGAAATGTGGGCCATGATACTGAGACAGTCACCTCCTTGCATGGGTGATTGGGATTGCCTCACTGCTCATGGAGTGCACAAAAAGAAATACTACATGGCAATCTGTCAAGGCACCGATCTATCAGTTAGGTGTAGTGAACTCAGAAAGGGAAGAGATTGGAAGAGAAAGGTCAAGGAGAGAAAGTAGATGGTATCGAGAGCAGTATTGACTGTATGGAAAAAGATCTTGGGCAACCAAGTAGAATCTTTCACTACCACAGGAGTCAACTACACGATCTTCTTTGGTAAGGATGGATGGGAATGCGATTGCATGGACTACAGGATTAGGAAAGGATCGCACACCTTCGAAGTCACAGAAGAAGGTAACAAGAAAGTCAGGATACAAACATGTAAGCACGTAGGCCAGTTCCTAGCAGACAGTGGAGCAGAAGTCTATGAAACACACGGCTGGTACGGATCCAAGTCAAAGATCGAACCTAAAAAGAAGAGTTCTTAAGTGATGTACCTTGGACGCAAAAGAGAAGGAAATACTTTTCAGAATCCTTAGGCCTGCCTGCTTTGGTCAATGGGACTGTGTAATTTACCCTAACCGATCTAATCCTTTTCATCCCAAGACCCCAAACAAATCGGTTCTTAAGGATCTATTGAAGTCCTGTGTATGGGTCAGGGAATGCATGGAAGCATCAATGGGCAAGAAACGAGCTAAAGAAGTGTATGATGGATTGAACGGGTGATCTCTATGAAGGAATTGTTCTACATGAATAGTCAAACCCAGAAGGGTAGACCCCAGCCTCAGAGGTTAGAGGCATAGTTTAAAAACAAGGAATTGATATGGAAAGATATCAAGGCCAAAAGAATAGAGACCGACATGGTACCTTAATAGTGACGTACCAAGAAATGATAAGAAGGAGAGTGATGTAATATGGTAGGCAAAGCAGAAGCTGTAGCAGCAGCAGTTGAAGTCAACCATAATGAACTTAAGGCTCTAGTGAAGCTGTACTTCAAAGCGAGACGTGCACTTTTCTGCTGGGGAGCCACGGGCATCGGAAAATCTCAGACAGTCAAACAAGCTGGTCACGAGATAGCTGAAGCACTTAGCCTGAAATACACTGAAGAAATATCGAAGATCAACGATGACAAGCACTTCGTGGTCATAGACATTAGGCTAGCGCAGTGTGACCCTTCAGATCTCAGAGGCATACCAATCTGGGACAAGGAAAAGATGGCAACTGTATGGTTACCACCAGAGATGTTCCCACGCTCAGGAAAAGGAATCATCTTCTTCGACGAATTAAACCTGTCGCCCCCACTCGTTCAAGCATCTGCATATCAACTGATCCTAGACCGTAGACTAGGAACTTATGTTGTACCGGAAGGATACCTACTGATAGCAGCAGGGAACAGACTTGAAGACAGAGCTGGAGTTTTTGAGATGTCGGCCCCACTCAAAAATAGATTTGGTCACTGCCAGCTAAGAGAACCTTCCGTAGAGGCATGGACTCGTTGGGCAGTAGACAATGAGATAGACATGCGACTCATAGGCTTCCTGAACTTCAGACGCACAGCACTGTATACCTTCGATCCTAAGCTGAAAGAGAACGCATTCGCAACTCCAAGAGCATGGCAACATCTCAGTGAGCTAATCAAGGACATTGGAAGCGATCAACTAGCATTGATTCAGCAGATAGCATCAACTCAAGTTGGTGTAGGAACTGCTGGAGAGTTTGCTACCTTCGTACGTGTCAAGGACAAACTGAGGGAGATGAAGTACTACCTAGACCATCCAGATGACTGTGAACTGCCAGATGAGAATACACAGCCAGACTTGATCTGGGCACTAATAACTTCATTCGCAGAACACTACAAGGCACATACTGATGCACCGACTCTAACTAAGATCATTGGAGTACTACGCAGAATGAACGAGGAGTATGCTGTCTTCACCTTGAAACTTATGGTGACTGTAGACAGACAATTGACCCAGAAGATCATAAAGATACCAACTGCAAGCAAGCTGGCACGAAAGCTGATCGACTTCTTCGAATAGTCTGAGGAATACATATGCCAAAGGAAAACTTGACTCCAAGAGAACGAATTGCTAAGGCAAGGATAAACCTCCTTACAGACTTTCCTTTTTATGGCTCAATTGCCATGAAGCTTGTACCTAGGGAGGTGAGTGACCAAGAGGCAGAAGCATTTGGAATTCACACTATGGCAGTGGACCAATATGGAAACTTAATTTATAATCCACATTGGGTCCTAGCACAGACGGATACTGTCATGAAGGCAGGTGTATCTCACGAAGTAATGCACGTATGCATGAAGCATCTGGTCAGGATAGGAACAAGAGATCCCAAGATCTGGAACATAGCAGTAGATGCAGCAGTCAATGAAATCCTTAGCCACACCTTCAGAATACCAGATGAGTGGGTAAGGATAACTCAGATGGCACAGAAGTGTAGTGAAGAAATCTATGACTGGATTATCAAGAATGCAAAGACATACAAGATGCCATCAAGTGGTGGATTCGACTCACACATCTTTGGACAAGATGAAGGTGAAACTACTGGAGATGGCAAGAATAAGAACAAACAAGGACCAGGAGGCAAAGGCAACCAGAACTCTCCATTCTTCCAGCCAGGCCAACAGTCATTCGATACGGCTAGAGCTGTGAAGGAAGCTTACAACTTTGCCAAGAGTCAAGGTAAGCTCCCAGCAGGCATTGACAGACTCTTCGCAGACATCCTCAATCCGCAACTAGACTGGAAGGACGTACTGAGGAAGTTCATCGTGCAGGTAATTCCGCATGACTTTAGCTATACCAGACCCTCAAAGAAATCATATAGTTGTGGCTACTATATGCCTATGGTCAAGAGGGAACACATCGAATTGGACATTGGTGTAGATTCTTCAGGGTCAATCTCTGAGGAAGAGTATGCGGAGTTCCTGTCAGAGATATACTTCATGTGCAGGCAATTCGAGTGCCTCAAAGCAACTGTGATAGTCTGTGATGCAGCAGTACAGGAAGTGATGGAGATAGATGAGAACTTCGACCCAACATGTGTCAAGGGAAGAGGCTATGGAGGTACGGACTCAAGGCCTGTCTATGATTGGTTAGAAGAAAACAGGGGAGTGGACACAGTCAAACTCCTAGTTTATTTCTCGGATGGGTACATAAATATTCCCGATAAGGAGTATCCGTTCCCCACTCTGTGGATCATAACCAAGAATGGCAGGACTGATGAAGTGGACAAGATGCAGAATGCCACTGTGATACAGATACCCAAGAATGGTGCAGGAAGGGATGAGGATGGTAATTAAAAGCATCCTCACTCGTCTCAAGAATATACCACATGTACCACATGTGTATCTGCCTGAGCCACCAGAACATATGCCAGAGGGATATATCATTGAACGTCCACTTCCCTCTCCCAACTAAGGGAGACAAGAGAGCTCTAGTCAAACTTCTCATCAAGATGAAGCTTGTTGAGCCAATCCATTGCATCTATCTTTGTGAGTATGCAGGAGTAATGGAAGACTCCAATCTATGTTTCAACCCTAAGGTTTATTCCCCGAATCCTAAAGTGCAAATAACTTGTGATCTTGTCATATCTTGTTCCTTGAAATGTAAAGCTTCGAATATGAGAAGGAGGGTTAACAATGCCACGTAAGAATATCAAAACCATTTGGACTAGGATCTTGCCATATCCGATAGGTACTAGGGTAAAGTACATGAGAGCACAGTGTCATTGTGAAAACTGTTCTGTCAGACCGTGGTTGGGGAAGGAAGGCACTATTGCCTCATATGTCAAAGAGTCCGACAAGAAAGCACTCAAGAAGATATGCTACCCTGACCTTTGCATTCATGAAGTAGTCTATCAAGTACGCTTTGATGATAAAAATCACTCTTTCCCTCTACGCCACTTTGAACTGGAGGTTATTGAAGGTGTTTGATGCAGCTACATTCTGGAAGAGACTCTTGAATGACTGGAGACTCGGAGATCCAGTTACCTTCTTCTCCAAAAATCCTAAGGGTAACCACAAGATAAAGTACTATGGATTCATTGTAGGTACTAGGGATGGCCAGTACGGTAGGAGACTTGAAGTGGGAGTTGTCTATCGCACTTACTGGAATGGTGAAAAATCATCTGCCAGAAATATCTATCTCATCTTGCCAGAGTGGCTAAGTGTTTGGAAGAATCCAATCCCTATACCAAAAGAAGTTAAGAATGTAATTCGACTCAATGGAGGAACTCTGTGATGTATGACAAAGAATACATTGGAATGTGGAGATACGCTATAACAAGGAAGCTACGCAAGAGAATCAATCGGGTTGCTACCTTGAGAATGTGTCTCAAGATTGACAAGGAATCTGAAGAAGAGCTTGTCGATTCCTACTGTGGAACTAGACCTCTCAATGAAGACTGTCCATTCCATGTAAGTACTAACCAGCAAGACAAATGTGGATTCTGCCTAGCTCCCAACAGGGACAAGTTATGGCATGAAGCAAAGAAGGAAGCCAAGCATTTCATCTCTCCTAGGTATGAGAAACAAAGTATGGTTGTGGGATGCTACATCTCTATCTTCTGTGAACGAGGATATGTTGTCTACAACCGTATCCTAAAATGGAGGAGACGCTGTGGACTCTAAAGACAGGGACATGGTTGGGAGACTGATGTCAAGAATCGATCCAATTCCTTGCACCTACTTGACAGTGAAACATGGAGTAGGTTGTCCCGCCTATCAGAAAGGGGATAAAATATGTTGCTGGTTCTGTGATTACTTTGAAACCTGTGTCAAGGGATGGCCTAAGAAACAGCATTGTCAAAAGTACGGTGATGAAAGATGGTGCAGTGCTGTCCTTACTGCTTACGAGAAGATGAAGTGAGACAATGAAGCGTTTGACAAAGGAAGAAGAGATTGAGTTCTGGGAGAGACTTCTGAAGCCTTTCTGTTTTGGTCGGTGGGATTGTCTCGTGGGTTCAAACAGAGAAAAGGGCGGAATCAAAGCTTGGGGAGCTTGTAAGTATAGAAAGGAATGTATGGAATACGTTCACTCTCTTTCTGGAGAAGAACGTAGTAAGCCCCACCTTCCTTGGCAAGGAGTGAAACCTTAGATGAAGGAATTTGGTATCTTCAAGTGGAAAATCAAAGGCACAAATAGAGTTGACACTATTCCTGATGCCAAGCTGAAGAGGATGCAACCTAAGGCAGACCATGAATATTTCTCAGCCTGTGTCAAGCTCAGGGAACTTCAGGGACATGTGAGGAATCTCAATGCGAATGTCATGCGATTCAAGCTCATCAGGGAACGAATACGAAGTGAAGTTGGATTCAGGAAGGCGAGAGATTGCCCATGCCATGTACTCACAGGAAAAAGAAACGGTAACATTCTGTGTCTAGCCCACAAGCATAGTTGGGAGAACCTGTATTGTGGAAGGGAATACTACTTCTGGGTATGCTCCCATTGTCGCATGGGTATAGACTATAGAGCAACGAAAGCTATGATGGCTAAGCTCACAGGTGAATATACAAAGCATGTAGTGAGGAAAGATGACCAAGGAATCATTCTGTAGACTCCCCAAACCAGAAGTACGTCTCCTCATAGAGATAATGGAGGGAGTGTGCTGTCTCTCCTGCACGCTTGCTGGAAAGGATGAATGCTGGTCTTGGACGCAAATGTCCAAGTTCATCAGGGGCTTCAGGAGAGATAGGAGACTCAATGTCTACCATGTTGGAAGTGCTTGTAAAAGCTGGAGAGGGACTGGAGGAAGGGAGATGGAAGGCAGATCCAAACCTGTGAGGCTCAAAGATGTCTGAAGCAGTTAGGAAGCTAGCCATGAAACTCAAGCCTTGTCAGTACTATAGACACAACTTGTGTTGCAAGCCTTTCTTCACAGGCAATATGAGATGGTATGGTTGCCCAGATACTAGGAAATGTTGTGTTCTTTGTGCCGCCGAGTTTTGTCCTATTAAGTGTGTGGAGGTAAGAGAATGACTCAGGGTAAAGTCAAACAGATGATGAACTTCCTGAACTTCCCTAATGATGTTGCTAAGGCTCTCAATAACATAGCCAAGGTCAACTCCTTCCAATACAAGAAGTTCTTCATAGTACCCAAGGTCAAAGTAATATGGAGAATGGCTGGTGGGAATAGAAACTATGGTGGACTATACTTCACCATTAACAAGAGACTTGTGCGAGGTTGGGTACAGTTCGACTCTGCCTTCTTCTTTGAGACACAGAAGGAGACTCAACGCTGGTTGAATAGCTGGCTAAGTCAAAGACTCACACCTGTCATTAACTCGATGGAAGTTGGAGCTTCTATTAACAAGACTAAGGCTCGGAAGCTAGTGGAGCAGATGTACAATGTCAAAGTCAAAGTTATCTAAGAGAGATGAAGCACGCCTGAAGCTAATCCTCAGACTGGAAAAGAAACCATGTGAAGAGAAGTTCATATTCTGTTCGTGTTGCTTCAACTGTGTTTGGGTGTATGAATGCTATCGGGCTTGGAGAAGGGGTCTCCTGAAACTGTGCAGAAACCGAGGTGTCACGAAAAAAGCTCAACCAACATGGTGTTCAGCAGTGGCTAACTATATAGCAGACCTTCTAGGTCACAAGAAGATATGGAATCTATCCACTGATGTCCCAGTTCCCAATGGGAAGATTAAGAAATGGGAGGATGAAGAGTGAAGCTCAAAAGAATTCCACCCAAGAAGAGAAGACTAGGGCCATCTGAGAAGGGTCGGAAGCTTGCTCTCTGGAGGACAGTTATCCATGGTAGAGTATACTATGAGAATGGGAAGAAATGTCAAGTCTGCTTAGAGAGTGAACGTTGGGGTCATCGCTGTTGCTGGGAATGTGACCGCTTCCATCTTTGCTACCCCTTGTGGGCACACGATTACACATCTGGCCAACAGACAAGATGCTGTCCTTATGCAGTAGAGAAGTTCAAACATTGTAGTAGAGCCTATGATAAGTACAAGGAAATGCTGAAGCGTGGTTGAAATGAAAGCAGAAAAGCTTCATGATTATACAGTTAAAGTCTTTGATGAGCTTCTTAATATCTTCAAAGAGCTTGGCTATAATGTATGCTTTGACTGTGGGAAACCTATCAGGAATAAGAACTCAGGTGGAGTAATGATATTGGATGGACATGGTTCCTTGCTCCTCTGCAACAATTGCACTTGGGCTCGTGTAGAGAAGCTGGAGACATGGAGGAAGATACTTGGCACAAAGGTCCCAAGATACAAAGACTCCTAGAGAGATGTGGAACAAGATACTCAGACCAAGTTGCTTTGGCAAAGATAAAATTCTTGACTGTATTTTCAAATGCTTGAGGAAATCAGCTCACCCAATCTGTGAACACTATAATGCTTGTCTTGCTGCTAATCTTGAACGTATCAGAAAGGAGAAGCAAGGAGTATGGACAAAGAGATAGTCAAGAAACTAATGGATAAACTGACTGCGTGTCCTCTTGCAAGTGGAAATCCTTGTGTAACCTTCAATGATTCTCATTGTCCTCTTTGTTGTCATACTTGTCTAGTTGAAGACTGTCAGTATGAATGTCTTCGTTCTCTAGCTAATAGATGGGGCAAGCAACGAAGGTGATAACTGATGAAGTGGCAAAGGAGAAGTAAGGGATTGTCTTTCGGAAGGAAATGCCATGTCTGTCATCAAATCTTCTATTGCTCCCACGGCAAGGGTGCAGAATTCAACTGTGCAGTGATGACTAAACCATTCTCCTGTACATGCCCTGCCTGCTGTGGAACATCTTCTGAGGATTGTCTACACCATTGTTTTCACATTCGAAAAGGCTCTAAGGAATATAGTATGTTGAAGCTTCTATCCAAAATTGAGGGTCCAAGATGACGAAGGTTAGAGCAGTCTTTGATGCACGGCTAACTCCTAGAAACATATGGAAAATAATCCTCGAAGGGAAGCATCCAAAGTGTGACCTAGAATATAATGGTCATTCTGACCCACGTCTCTTTCTCTTCAGGTGCTTCTCATGCACTCAATCTTTCTGTGCCTATTGGGATGGATTCCTGAAGAGGGAGGAGCTGGAGAAAGTATTCAGCACTAAGGACTTAGTCTATCTAGGGAAAAGAAGATGTGAGGATAATGGAAGATAGAATCTACTGTTGTCAGACAGATGAGATTAGATACTGTGAAGAGATAATCTGTTGCAGGTTCTGTCAGAAGTATAACAAGATCATTACTGAAGGCACTCGTCAGGATGGTTCAAAATATAAAGTCTCTGCCTGCTACTTTGGATGCCCACAAGCTTGGAAGAAACGATGCAAGCACAAGGGAAGAAAGGGGAAGGCTGAGACAGCTAAGCTGATGAGGAAGATGACTTTGAAACCACCTAGAGCAATTCTCTCAACAACACTCTATTGATAAAGGAGGGGTAGAATGTCGGAAGTGGTTACACCTAAGAGAGCTGAAGGATTCAACATATCTTGGAACTTAAACCTTTTCTCTGGACCGAAGTGGACGATAGTCTGTGGTAAATGTGAAGCTACTTTTAAGGCAAGGATTCCAACCATAGACTATCCAACGGTTGTATGCCCACACTGTGGTGCAGTGAACGAGTTAGACCTAGTCTTTACTTCAATGGGTGATGACTCTTGAACTACAAATCCTTCTGGGAGAGAGTCCTCCTGCAACATTCAGACTGTATGTGGGATGCTTATTCGGAAGATGGTAAAGTATCCCGTAGAGTCTCCTATCCTCCATCTCCGTGGCTTGGTGTTGGAGAACGGGATACAGTGAAAGCCAAGTTCCTGTGTAGAACTTGCAACAACATAGTTTGTAACAGGGACAGGTCATGCGACCATTGGGCAACTTATAGGTAGGCGAAATGAAACATGAAAGAGAAGGGATTCGATAGGCCTGTCAAGTATATCTTCATAGGACAGCCCAATACTACCAAGACTAGTCTGGCTAGGAGAGCTGGACTGAAAGTCTTTGAGACGGATGGTCTTACTGAGGAAGAGATACTTGACATCAAGTTCTATCCAAGAGACACTGATGTAATCATAGTAGGTGGGAAGTGGATAAAGCACCAGCTCGAGATAATCACAATGCTCTCCAAGGAACTGAAGGAGAACTACCAGCTAATACAAGTACGGTTCACAGCTCCAGCCTATGACACATTGAAGTTCATCGTCGAGAGGAAGAGCAAGGATGAAGCTCGCTACGATGAAGGAGGCTACACAGTATCCATTGCTACACCTGATAGAGTCTTGGAAGTATTTCTCAACAATGATGATGGCTATAGAAGCCATGCAGATGTTATTCCAGATGAGGAGGTAGATGGCTTCAAGTTCTGGTTGAAGATGGAAGGTGGGAAGCAGAAGGTGTTCGAAGTAGAATATGACCAGATACTCTTTGGATTCTCAGAGAGTACCCAAGAAGATTACTCTCAGGAAAGAGGGATAATTGTTAGAGCCAAGCTACTTGGGAAAGTGGTCTTTGAAGTGGGGACTGACAATACAGATGACTACTATCCAAGCTACTACTTGAAGTGGGGAGAGAAAGGACTCGAAGGTGCTCTCAAGGAATCCAACATAGATGAAAACTAGGTGAGACCTGTGCCAAAATACAAGCATGTCTGGGACAAGATAATGCCTCTTTCTTCTGGAACTAGGGTCAGATATGTCAAGAACAAATGTAAGCTGGCATTCAAGAAAGAGGAATGGTTCAAAGCAAGAGAGAAGAATATTGGAAAGGTAGGGACAGTGGAAACTTTATTTCTTCCGAATGACTTGGTATACATGGACTATTTCCACTACTTCCGTTACCTGAAAAGCGGGAACCTATATGCTATCAAAATGGACAAGCCTGCAGGAAATTATACGAATTACTATTGTACTAGAGATGAATTGGAAGTAATATGAACAGGAGGGGATAGGGATGATGGAACTACCCAATATGTTGATGGTTTACTTCACTGCCAAGATAATCATTCTTGCAGTCCTAGTCGCCAGAGTTGAAATCAAATTCAGGAGAATCAGGAGGAAGTATCGTGTCAAAGAATAAGGCCTTCATCGTGACCCTCACAGGTTATGGTGATGATGAGGGATTCGAAGTGGTGTATGCCACTCTCGACAAAGCAAAGACAGATGATATTCTCAGACTATGGGATATCGTACAGGCTAACCAGCACAAGTTCTATGGGAGAAAGCCAGAGAGGAATCCTATGTGCATAGCATTGAAGGAACTGCAGGACAAGTACCATATCATAACTTGGTCAGGTAGAGACCTCAAGGTAGAGGAACTTGACTTACAGTAGGAAGGTGGAATAGATGGAAGCATTCAAGGAAGAGGAGAAACACAACCTAAAGAAAGCTTGGTTCGGATACATCCGTTGCTTCAGTAAGAGCTGTGACTTTATCTTCAAGCATGTGGGTAAGGGACAGCGTCAGGTGTGCTGTAAGGCGTGCAGGACTAAGATTCCCAAGGAAGTGCCAAGGATAAAAATCTCAGGAAGCTGGTACTACTACACGGGTCACTACTGCTTGAAGTGTGCCATTGAGAAGATAAGTGGAGACATTCAAGAGAAATCAGACCTTGCCAAGAACCTACAGGACAATCTTGCTGAGCTAATAGCACTGCTTGAGGTAATATCTCATGCCGCTTCAAAGGAGAAGTACAAAGACCTCATGGCAATCCATATCCTCAGCCAGAAGCTAGAGCCAAAGAAGGACTGGGAATTCACTTGACACTCCTAATCGTATCATATGTAGATGTCTCCTACAATAGGACAAGCAACTGTATGCTCAAGTGGTTCCTCTCTACATCAGAGGAAAAGGACTATGCTTGGATAGGATTCTGCACGCTCCCTTCAGAGGGTCTGTTCAAGCTCTTTGTTGAAGGGAGGCGTGTACATGGGAAACCTTCCAAACTTAAAATCAAGCTAACTCCACGGGAAGCAAGAATCTTCACCCTGATAACGAAAGCAGGGTTCGAGAAGAAGAGGAACATCTGGGCTGACTTTACAAGTGGTAAGGTAGACAAGCCAGATATGCTTACTAGACTAGAAGAGGAATGTCCAATATGGATACTAAGGAAAAAGCTATCCAACGAAAGGACATCGAACTGATAGTGGTACCCTGCCCTAGATGCCACTCATGGATGACATCTCCTGTAGATAGAAAGAGGGACTGGTGGCTCTGTGGTCATATGGACTGCATGGCAATCTTTGCTCTGAAGAATCATCATGCTCTCGTGATCCTAAAAGACAAGAAGGTAATCAGAATTGATGAAACCCATAAGTGCAAAATCCAATGAAGAACTCAGGATTCTAACAAAGAAAGCCATCAAGGCACGCAAGGTACTCAGAACCAAGATAAATGCTCTCATCGAAGAGGCTTGGAAACTGAAGAATGGAAAGATGAATCTAGACTGGTCAATCAACAAATCACGGGAAGAGTTGGGACGTAGGAAGGTCAAGACCTGCAAGGCTTTCAAAGAGAAGGCTCCTCCAGAATGGGGAGGAATCTTGAAAACATATTCCTGTGGGGCACGGGAATTGTCATACAATACCTTCAGACGCATGGAAGACCTCTTCCGTCTGTACTGTTGCACTTGTAGGTGGAAGCCTACACAGGCACAGACACGGATGGTAATTCTTAGGATCAAAAATGGAAAGGCAGTGAGTGAGTAGATAGATGTCTCATTTGAGAAGATATACTTACCACCAGAGAGGTGGGAGAAAAGAACTTGTTGCATGGATACAAAATAGATGTGGGAAATGTGGTAGATTCCTTACTAAAAGACAAACCAAATACTGTAAACAATGTAAGTACCCTGCTCTTTTAGAGTATGAGAGAGAACTTTACAGGCAAGGAAGGAAAATGCCTAAGAGAAATAAATATGATTTTCACAAGCTTAGGACTCAAGATGAGAACCTCTATAGAAGGGAAATATATAGAATCAAGCATGGGAGGAAGCAGTAATGACAGCCAAGAGGATGTCGCAACTAAGTAGGGAAGAACTGAGGCAGATGATTGTTGAGAGAAGGGCTGAAATGAAGCGACGTGAGCTGGAGATAAAAACAGTTGCCGAGAACCTCAACCAACTCAAGAGGCAGCACTACCAATTCTGGGATGCACTCAAAGAAACCAAGGAGATACTTGGTTCTATGAATGGGAGAGACTGTCCCGCCATGAAGGAAGGGATGAGTAAATATGGCGGGAAGAATACTATCTGTGCAGCCAAGCGGTACAAGTATATTACATGGTCTAGAGAAGACCTGTATAGGTTGCATTGCTTTACTTGCAGACTTACTCCTGAGCAGGCCAAGACTGCAATGCTGTATGACCGTATACTCATAGGGAGGAGAAAAGATGGACAGTGAAGAGTTTATCCAGAGATTCCTATTGCTAGAATGTGACCCAGATGACAGGAACCAAAGTGCTACCAGCAGCATCATCATCCTCTCTTCCTGCAAGACACTTGGGATACCACAGATATATGATGAGGCTAGTTTCATGTCCTTCGGAAGATTCAGGCTGAAGGATAGACACCAGAAGAAGAAAGTGGTCAAGTTTGCAGCAAGCTTGTTCTTTGATTCACGCCTGCTTTACAGAGCAATGCATGTTCTACACAGGAGAAGGAAGTTTGAACTTGGACTCTATTCCATGCCTAATGGAGGGGAAGTGTTTGCTATACGGGAAGGGGAGAATGTAGTCCTGATAGCACCTGCAATCTATGATACTTCTGATGACTTCTCTTTGAGGTTCAAGGACTTTGTAGTGAGAACAAACAAGTCCCTACTCGAGAAATGGGAGACATGGGCAAGAATTCTCCATGGACGACGAGCTGAAAGGAAAGGATAAACTTGCAAAGTAGATGGAGAAGGCACTCAGCAAGGAAAAAGAAACTACTATCTTGGATACAAAGAAGATGTGTACGTTGTGGCCGATTCCTTTCCAAGTTTCAGAAGAAGTATTGTAAACAATGTACTTACCCTCGGAAACTAGAACTCAACAGGATTTATTATTGGAAAGATATTCAACTCAGCAGAAAAAGAGGGCGGGAGAAATATTGGAAGAAGAACTCCGACATGAGATAGAAGTATTGAGTAAGAGAGAGGCTTGGAGGTCTCGGTGGGGAATATACATCTCCAAGAGAAGAGCTGATTACTGTGGCCAATGTAGGAGAATCAAGTATTGCAGAAGGACTTATGCCAATGAGTATATCAGGAGAGCACTATTCATGGGTGAGGACTGTCCTGACCTTAGTTCAATATGGGAGAGGATGCTAGATGGGAAACTCTGAGGAACTGTGTGGACTTCTCCTGTTCAGGATAATCTGCAGGATGAAGGAAAGGTTTGTGTGGCTGAAGATCAATGAGGAGCAAGAATCTATGGAGTGTCTCTCAGTTGAATACTGGCTTGCCAAACAGGATGACAATGCTGATAGAATCAAGGAGATACTTCGTCTTGTCTGCTTACTCAACGATGAGGCTAGGAATCTGTTCTACACTTATGCAGACAACCTAGCTTGGGAATGTATGAAGGAGGAACTTGAAAGATATGAAGGAGAAACTCGACAGGGTTAAATGGGAAACTATCCTTCTTGGGAAGAAGGAAGCACTCCGAAGAGAACAGATCAGAAAGCGGAAGAGCTATGCTTACTGGGAATCCCTCTGGCAGAGGATCAATAGGGTACACAAGCCAGAGTTGATGATGTGGGTAATCTTTGAAGCAATTGACAAGCATCATGGCTGGAAGTATCTGACTCAGGCAGGTTATGCTGAACAGGCACTCAACCGTTTCCTTCAAGATATAGGAGTTCAGAAGGAATTCCTTAACAGAATAGTTTGAAAAAGGTGAGAGAATATGAGAGATGGAGAAATAGTATTACAAGAACTGAAGAATGACGAGCAACTTGAAGCTCTGAGATTGAACCTGAAGCTCTATGGCTTCGACCTGACGGTGGATAAACTGAAGGAGATGCTAACTGTATCTGAGCCTGAACTATTATACACGAATGGTCTATCAGGATACTCGAAGCAGTCTGCAGTCTTGCTGCAGGTCAAGAAAGTAATCACGAACACAAGAGGAACGCTGAAGCTAGTCCTGATGAGTAATGGCAAGTTCCTTTGCTTCAACAAGGAATGCAGGCCAATAGACATAGACCTATTCAACACATCGTATGATGTTAGGACTGGAGTGATCTGGGAACAGATCAAAGTGGGAATCTATGTTGTGTTCAATGAAGACCACTATGAACAAAAGTATAGAGTAGCCACACTAACTGATTGCATGGATCGAGTGCAAGCCGAACATTGGCTGTCCCTCTACACTGGATGCCTCAAGAAACGACAGGGCTTCCAAAGTACTGAAGAGATGAGGAACTTACAACATATCAAGAATGAGGGTATGGTTGCTACTAGTATCCTGCAGACCGAGTTCGATGACACCAACACTGTCATAGCCTTGATAAACAAACTAGAGAATGAAGAGACAATCAAAAAGGCTGATGCCCTCAAGAATGACATTACTATTACAGTGGGCAAGACATCCAAGATAGTCATCACAGGTCTGGACAATCACACCTACTCTGTGGAAGCTCCACCGACTAAAGTCTGGGACACTGAGACATTCACTGCATTCATCTACAGGCATAGATACCAGTGGAAGAAATATGATCAAGACAACGTGAAGTCAAGCACATTGTATCCAGCACTAATGCAGATCCTAGCATCCACCAGAGAGGACTGGTTCAACCTGTCAGTGGACAACAAGCCTCCAGTGAAGATAGCAATCAAGCACATCCAGAACAAGAGAGGACAAGAGACCACAATTGCCTACCTCAATAACAAGAGAGTGGCTTATGAAGACATGTATCAGGCTGTGTTCAAATACTTCCTACAGGGAGCTAAGCTGGAAGACCTCACAGAGGAACCTGAAGACTTGGATGAAGCCGAGAAGCAGAGACACCTGCAGGTAAAGAAGATGCGGGACGAAGGGATCATCACTTCAGGGATACATGGATACATCACTGACTTGGAAGGAGAGACACCGATCACAATAGGCTTTGAGAAGGAAGGAGCCAGTTGGAACCTAGTCATAGGGGAGAAGAGAATCCTTCTGAAGGGTGGTGTTGTAACCATCAAGTCCCTAGAGAGAGTATTGAAGGGGACTGCTCAAGGATACAATTCAAGACACAGCACACACGAGCTATACCAGAGACTATGTAAAGTCCTGACCTCAGACGAGGCCATAGAGATAATCCTAGAAGCGAAAGAGATGGGCAAGTTGCTCAAGGCTCTAGAAGTCAAAGGTCAACATCAATAGGAGGTGGAGCACTTGGATATAAAGATAGACAGGAAACGAAAGCTGATTGCCTTCCACATGAATGGCAAGAGAATCTTCTGGATGCACCAAGAACGCTGGGAGAGACTGAAGAAAGAAGTGGATCAGAAGATTGCATCAAGCCATAGATTCTAGGAGGGAGAGAGTTGAATAGTTTAGAGGATATCACTATAGCTGTCAGAGAGATGATCTACCTGATTGGAACAGCCTACCAAGCTGGAATGTGTGAAAGCCTCAGGGACATTCCAAAGGGAAGCAAACTCTTCGAGAGAGTCCGTCTAGAGAGAGATGACAGAGGTGCATTGTCTATAGTCACTGATGCGAAACGTGTCTTTCTCTCTCTTTCAGACTTTGGTAATCTAGCTAAGGAACTGGACTTGATCTATTTCGTGGCTTGCAGGGCTGTAGAACATTTGTCAAAGAAGCTGGAAGGATTCGAGAGAGTCAAGGAGACACTTGCTCCCTTCATCCTCCAAGAGAAACTAAGTTAGGGAGGGATAGAGTTGGAGAAAGTGTTGAATCATCTTTCAGAAACAGAGAAGAAGCTAGTTGCACTGTGCATTGAATTCGAAGGCTCAATCAGCCTTAGCAAGACTAAGAAACATCGTTACATTCAATTTAGGGTCTACAATACTAGACGAGTACTTCTCGAGCAATTTCAAAGAATTATCAGGTGCGGACAGATAGGCAAGGCTTGTAAGAATGAGAGCTTCGGACGAAAACAAATGTATGCTTGGAGACTGAATGGTTCGGCAAACAGAATCTATAGTTTGGAAAGAAATCCACATATTGCATTGAGACTTTATCAGGAATTAGAACCTTTTCTTCTGACTAAGAAATTAAAGGAGGTTGAATAGATGGAACGCGTCTATTGGTGTAATACATGTGGACACCCGGCTAAATACAAGAGATGTGAGAAGTGTGGTGCTGACTGCCTTGAGATAGAGATTCCTGATTCCATGCAAGAATGACAATCCTGACATGGCTCAAAGGTGGAAGAAGCTTGAAGAAAGAAGACAGGGAAGCTATAGGTAAACTAATGGGGAAACTCTCCCAGACAGAAACCATAGTTATCAGCCAAGGTACAAATGGAAGAGATTGGGTAATAACAACTTCGAAAGGAACTGCAGTTACCGAGGAAGATTTCAAGGAAGATGCTGAGAAGCTGCTACTTTTCCTGTGGTGTCAGATTCCATCTGGAACAACCAACCACCTCACTGAACTGATAAAAATGCCTAGAGAGGAACTTGATAAACTGGTAGGGGAACTTATTCAGAAACATAACTACAGAGAGAAGACGGAGTGACAGTCCTGACAGTTGAACTGTGGGTGATTCCCAGAATAAACCCTATAGTTTTCCGAAACGTCTTTAAGAACAAGCAACGTATTAGATAGGTGAGGAACAGAATGCCTAGAGACATTGAACATTACAAAGCATATCAAAAGAAGTATCGCAAAGAACATCTCAAATTCTCTCGGAAGAAAAAGAAGAGACTCTATCGTAAAATGAGAAAGAGATTTGAACTCAAGCATGGTCAAGAGAAATGCAAATTCTGTGGAAAATTCCTCACGAGAAAAGCTCCAAACTCTCACAAGCTACAAGTTTGTCCTACATGCAGACAAAGCAAGGACTTTCATATATTGCACAAGTGATTCTAAATGAGTATGAACGAAGGCGAGAAACGATTCTGTAAGGGTATGACAGGTGAGGCGTGTCATTCAAAGCTATGCTGTCTTTTCTGTGAACCCAAATGCATATATCCTTGCTACAGACTCAGAGTGACTGGAAGTGAGACTTGTCAGAGGAGATGTACTATATGGGAGAAATTGCTGGAAACTTAGAGATGAAATATTATTGCAGGAACAGACCTCCCATATCATGTGACACCCATCTATGCTGTTTCTCTTGTGAGAAGGGAAATGAATGCGGTCATAGCTGTGTAAGTATAGGTGCAAGGATAAATTGTTCTGCAAGACGTACTGTATGGGAAATCATTCTTGGTACTAGAGGAGACACTTAGATTTGGACAACCTACAGTGTAAGACACAATCACATTATAGGAAGAATACTGCCATGAAACCCTCTGTAGACATTCTCTATTGGACACTAGAACAAGGAAGGAAGTGTCTATCCTAGATGGTAGCTGTGATTATCTGGACAGTTCTTGCTCTAGGTGCAGTAATCATTCTCTTCACAGTGAACGGTATACTTCCATTCATCTGGCTCTACTTGGTGAAACCTTTCTTGAGAACAAAGGAGGACAACCAACCGTCACCTGCACAACCGTCACCCCGTAGTGTAACCAGCAATGAAACTAAGGGAGAGGAAGAAGAGACAATAGACAATGAGAACTCTGAGGAGAAGGGAGAAGAGAACTCTAGTGTCATGGATTCTGAGGATTCAGGTGAGGAATAATGGTATCAGGGAAGTCAGGTAGAGGTAAAGTCAGAGGGTTCATCAAGAAGGACATTAACACTGGAAGGCTCTTTACTTTCTGGGTGTATGACTTCAGGAAGAATGCTAAAGAGAATATCTGGAGATTCCTCTTAGAACGCCACAACCGTTGCACTTACGATAGTCAAACTATTAGACAAGATACATCTCTCCCAGTAGTGCGTCTTGAGGTGTTCCAATGTTTCAACTGCTCTAACAAGAATTGCTATTGGGATTTGAACCATATGTCCAATGTGATATTTGAGAGATGTAATCGAGAAGATAGAATACATGAACGTTCAGTTAGGTGGATGGAAGATGAAGTATTGTAGATGGAAACTCTACTATAACCTTAGCAATAAGAACACCTATTTCTTCTGTGTTAAATGTTGTAATTCCTGCAAGAAAATTTGTGAGTTAAGATGTGAGGCTTCTCATAGTTGCAGTCTAGGAATAAATGAATTGGAATACCTAATGATTAAACTAACTAACCAACCTTTTGAGAAACTAGAGGAAGAAGGTCTGGTGGGAACATGAGGGAAACTGAGGCTAGTCTCTGGCATAGACTACTTGGAGGATTTCCTAAAGGGACACTTGTCAAGGTAAAGGATAGGAGGTTTTCCAGAGGTTACTACTATGGTATTGTACAAGAGTTTGCTCAGATTACTTATAAGAAGACCAGATACTTCTACATCATAAACCAATATCCAGTTCGACATGGGTGTAGCATGTGGGTTAAACCTGATAGCATACTTGAAGTTGTGGAGAAAAGTTAAATGTCAAAGACACAAACTTGTCCTCATGAATGTGGAGAGAGTTTTACCTGTGATGAAAGTTGTGGCAGAGAAGGAAGAAATTGTTGGTGTAGAACCTGTTTCTTCAAGGGTGTAAAAAGGGCATTGAGAGATGGAAGTGAGTCTTTCAATGTTCAGAATATTCAAGATAGGTTTAAATGTTCACTGCTCACTGACAAAGAGAAGAGGAAACTCGTACTTCTCTTCATCACTAACAAGATAAGGAATAAACAAGAGGGAGATTGTTGAGAACAAAAGAGATGTGGGAAGAAATACTCTTTCCCATGAGATTAAAGTCTGGCAAGATGCTTTTCCGCTATATGAAGCATGAAGGAGACTTAACCCATCAGTATCTTGCAGAGTATAACTTCGAGACGAAGAAGTGGCTAGTTGCAGTCTTCGAATATAAGATGGGGAAAATGCGTTGGGATAAAAGGAGAGGAGACAAGAGAATGCGACACATGATAATCCAGAAAGCTATCAGATTTCTTGAGAGGGAAATGAAACAGATAAGGAGAGAAGAAATTGTCGAGAGAACTACTTAAAAGAGGGAATCATAAACTATCAAGCAAGCAAGGCGTGTGGACACTTCCACGTTCAACTTGTATAGGTGCTGGAATCTGTGCGAAGTTCTGCTATGCTAAGAAGATGGAGAACATGCCTAATGTCAGAATCTCAAGAGCATGGAAACTTGAGCAAACAAAAGGTTCAGACTTCAAGAGTAGGATAATAGCAGAGATACGAAAGAGGAAGTTCAAGGTTATCCGTATACATGAAAGTGGGGACTATTATTGTCAAGCCTATGTGGACACATGGAAAGACATAGCACGTTCAATTCCAGAGATAACTTTCTATTCTTTCACCAAAGCCTTTCAGTTAGACCTGTGGAGTAACCTTCCTTCCAACTTCATAATCATACAGAGCTATGGTTCGAAGTTCGATGAGAAGATAGACTCTACTAAAAGCACAGGCAGGGTAATTGAGAAATTAACTGACCTTAGAATTACTGATTACCTCTGTCCGTACTATCACCATGTGGAAGGATTTAAGTGCGGCAAGGATTGTTCTTACTGCTTTTCACAAGAGCCAAAAGTGAAACAAGTAGCATTTATCATGCACTAAACGTGTGGTGAAAGAATGGGATTCCTAACGGAGATAACCAACAGATACTCTTATTATTGGAGATGTAAATACTGTAACCTAGTAAATGATTGGAAGGATAAAACTTGCTCTCACTGTGGTTCTCTTAGAGGTAAAACGACTCTGAAACATCTTGACGAAGAATGTCATTTAGTATATCGCCCAGAAGAAGTTCACAGAAAAATTCATAGGGAACCTGAAGATTCATGGGTCTCGAAGCCAGTTCGACAGATGTATATATTTTTATTGCTATTCTTGATGATTGCTCTGCCTTTCTTCTGCCTTTTCTATGGAAGTGGAATAAACAATTATTCCTCAAGAATGCCATCAACTGTAAGTCAATCAAACAAATTGCTTAGTCAACCAACACCAAAATATTGGGAAAGAACAATATTAGAAAATATCCCAGAAGAACTAGCACCAACACCTCTTCCCAGTAGTCGAGGGAATACACTTTCTCTTTCCTACCAACTCTACTATGGAGTATATCTTTATTATCCAGAGAAAACTGGAATCTATTATCAGGATTCTTCCATACATGTTACAGTCTTGAACAATCAATCAACTGAAATCGAATTTCTCGAAGTTGTGATGTTCTATGAATATCCTTCAAGTACTTATTTCTGCTCTAATGGTGAAGTCCTGAAGGTTGGCGAGTTTATTCAGAGAAATTATACTCTAGCATCTTGCTTACGTTGCTATAATCTAGGAAGCGGAGAAATCTGTAACTTGTGTTTTCCTCTATCACTCATCTGGGATGAGATAGGAGTGGAGGCAGGAAGCAGGTTTAGAATCTTGGGAATCATTGTAGAAGGATATAAGACTGAATGATAGAGGAAAGAGTAGTTTGCTCGAAGCACTAGAGGGATAGACTTGAAAGGATATGAAATCTTTAGGAAAATCTGGGATGAGACAAAAGGTAGAACAAGATTCAAAGACCATCCTCTAGCCAACATTGAATTTGAAGAGAAGCATAAGAGGTGAAAAAAGATGAAGATAATTTTCAATGCTAGAAAAGTGCTAGGTTTGATTAAGGAGCAATTGAGAGAATACTACATAAATTCTAGTGAACTCATAGATGAAGCAAGTTTGAAAACTGCAATTGCCACGGTTTCAAGAGCAAATCCTGCATTCTATATTAGGTTGCTGACGGAAGAAAGGTGGATAACACTCAATATTGCCGAGACTTCTATGGAAGGAAGTAGAGTATTCATTATCAAGCCAGTCTGGAAACTTTAGAGGGAGAGGAAAACATGGATAAGTATAACCGTGAATGTGGCAAATGCTCTTCAACTTTTACCTGCAATCATTCCTGTGAAGAAACTTTACAGATTAATTCCTGCTACTGTCCTAAGTGTTTCGAAGAAATCCTGCTCCCTATATTTATTAATGGCTCAGAGTACAATGGTCTACTCAGAAAGCGTTTGAAATGTGATGTAATCTCGAAAGAACTGAGTGGCAAAGTTCTAATTCTCTACACTATGGAGAAGCTAAAAGGTAAAGGTAGGATGAAACATTTTGAACTCCTCTAACATTGAAGAGACATGGAATAAGATTCTTGGCTATCAGAATGGAAGCAAAGTGAAACTATTGAAAAACTTCTACAGCTTTGATGACAAATATATTTCTAAAGGTGAGGTCGGGGTTGTCAAGGTTAGTGTTGACAATAAATGGTTTAGAGTTGAGTTCCCCAATAAGAGATGTCTGATTCTAGAAGCAGAGGAAATAGAAGGGATAGAGTAGAGATGGCAAGAAAGAAAATTGAAGGGTTCACAAGAGAAGCCTTACATGAACCTGAAGTTTGGATTATGTTGAGAATCGCTAAACCAAAATGCTGTTTCAACTGTAAAGACTATAGAGATACTTCTTGCCTCAATCTCAGTCTAATTGAGAAATATACTTTAGAGCATTTCAACAGAAGAAGAAAAGGCTGGAGTATCTTTCACATAGGGTGTCAATGTAGAGACTGGTGTTAGTAAGGAATGAGGGAAACGTATGGCTGATATTCGAGAGAAAGAATCGGAAGATGAAATTGAACTTCTCAAATGCCCAAAATGCGGTGGACTTCTTATCAGAGTTAATGAAGTGAAGGAAAATCAAATAGTCAATTGTAAATGGATGTGCATAAGCCCATCGTGTCGGAAAGGATTATACTTCGATACTTACTATGGCTATACTCAAGAGGATATTGACAATAATCTGAAGGATGGAAAGAAATGACAAAGTATTCGAAATGTGTATGGTGCGGAATAACCATCGAGATTACTGGAAAAGATAGAGAACTCTGCAAGGATTGTGAGCAGTACCCAAGTTTTTCTGATATGCTCAAAGCAAAGTTTCCTAGTTTGTATGAGATACCAAAGAGTGTACCTTACAAAGAGTGAAGGAAGTGAGAAAGTGAAGATAGTTAAAGTCCAAATCACGAGGTTGAAGCTGGGTGGGAAAGATGTCTGGGCAATCAAAATCATTGGAGAAATTGAAGGTGCAATGATGCCTAGAGAATCTTTGGAAGCCTCATTCTATTCAGAAATAGAACCTAAAGTGGAGATAACAAAATAAGGAAGGAAAGGTGAAAGAGAATGTGCAAGAAATGCCGACTACATTCACGCTACTGGGTTCACATGGTTGATAATCTTACAGAGAAGGAGAAGAAGGAACTAATAAGATACCTTCAAACTGGAGAAGTAGAGGCTTAACAAGATGAATGTCCAAGAGTTCATCGAACACTGCAAGAAATGTCAGAGGCGAAGTAAGTGCCATTTCAAGGGTTGCATACTAGACCATCCTGAAGAAGACCAAATGAGTAAGCTGAAGAATGTTCCAGTTATTGCTTTTGGAAGCCAATGCTTCTATGTAATCACGGACAGTGCAGTTCGCAAGTATAGAATACTAAAGTATAGCAAATGAAACATGAATGAAGGATTGTGCTAGAATGAAGGAGTTCTTGAAGCAACAACTAAAAGACTATTGGCAATATAAGAAAGAAATTCTCTTCATTGTTGGTTGCTACTTGATTGGTTGGATCTTGGACAGTTCTTTCGCACCTTGGCGGAGGTGAATAGATGAAGGAATGGTGGGAGTACTTGGATTGGTCTACAATGGAGAACTCTTTCTCTAGACTATCAAAGTCCTTACAAGACCAGATATTAGCGAAAGGTTATTGGAGTAAAGGCAGGGGGAACTTTGTATAGAAGACAAAGAAATGACAACATTAGAAATCCTCAAAGAAACTCGAAAGAATAAAGAATTTGTCAGGGGTTTGAAGAGGTCTGGAACATACTGTCTAAGTTCATCCATTAATTCAAAATGTCGTAGATGTTGCCTATTCTGTAAGAGGATATGCAAATCTCCTAACTGCTGGCATCAAGATTTTATACGTGATTGTGAAGGAAGGATAACAGAAGTAGAAGCATTCTATCGGAGGATACTTAACATTGAATAAAGTTTCTACTGTTTGGAGAAAACTCTTTGGTTGGCAAGTTGGAGACTACTTGAAATACTACTTTCTTCCATCAGGGAATGAAGAGGGGAAATGGCTAACTCTCAGGATTATAAGAATCTCATCCAGTGATTTCGTTGAAGTCAAAGTCTTGAGCAAGAACTTTGGGATTGACAAATTCAATCTAAGAATAGCTTATGTGGAGGAGAAGGTTCCTTGGCATTTAAAAGATTATGCACCTAGAGACAGGACAAAGAGAAGATTGAATTGGAGGAATAGAGTTGCCCTGCATCTGTAATATCTTTCATGGTAAAGAGAGGAATCTCTCTCAAGAAGAAGTCTGGAATAAGATACTAGGAATCCGGCAGAAGTGTACCCTCACGTATTGTGGTACATTTGAAAATGGTAAGTGCATAAACAAGGAATACTACGAACAGTTCACAATTGGAGGGGTAGTAATTTCTTGCTGTTCACGAGCGGACAATCACCTTCTTAATGTTACGAAAAGAATAGGGCATCAACAAGTGGTAGAGAAAAGAAGAGTTCCATTACCAACAGGAATAAGGGATTGAGAGTATGGGGAGAAAGCATAGACAGAAGAGGAGAAAGCACAAGTTTAAGAACAAACGAGAGAGGCAAGAAAGAAGTTATGCTTCCAAAGAGTTCCCTCTTGATTCCACACCAGAGCGTAGGCAGAAACTCTATGAGATGTGGAAGCGAAATGAACTAAACCAACAGCCAAGAAAACCTAGGAAAGACAAACTACAAGAAAGCCCTCTATCAGATCTCTACGATGTGGAGCAGGGAGCATGAGAATTTATACACCACAAGAGATTCAAGAACTCTGGGTTAAGATACTTGGGATTCAGAAGGGAACTCTTGTCCTTCCTACTCAAGATTTCATAAAGAGAAATCCTTACATGTATTTCCCTAAGTTGGGAAATGGCCCTTTTCCGAATAAGATAAAGGTTCCTACTTCTAAATTCGTGGGAATAATTGAGGGGGAAGACTCAAGGGGAAACTTATTTCGAGTTCGTTGGATAGCTGAAAAGGAAGATTCTCAAGAACTTCCTTACTTCTGGGAACGTGAAGATTTCACAATCATTGGCTTTAGAAAGTAGATGAGAAGTATGAAAGACATTGACATGTGGATCAAAATTCTAGGATGGATGGGTCAGAGAGTCAAGCTCAAAGTAACATACTCACGCCCAAAGATCAGGAAAGGTGAAATTGGGACTGTGTTGAATGCTGATTATCTGGGAGGAAAGATTGTTTTTCTGAAGGTTAGGTTTTCTAGGAGAAGAACTATTTTCTGTTTTGCTGATGAAGTATCTCCACTAGCAAGAGGGAGGAATTTTGAAGTTGGAAAGATGGCAAAGACTAAAGGAAATTCCAAGTAACTTATTCTGGAAGATAGTGCTTCCTTTCTTCAGATTAAAGTGGTGGTTCAATGGTAGAGAGGCTCGAAAGAAATTTAGAGAAAGAGAGACTTGGGAGTTTATGCTTCATGGCTACAAGACCTGTATCCACCTTCAAAATGGTTCTTGGTTAGATGATGATCCTTGCTTCTATTGCGCTCGTCCTCTTAGCCATGTTCGCTTAAGAAGAATATTCTGGATAGATACATCTAGATTGTGCAAGAAGTCTAAGAAATGTAAGCATTACATGTATGACCCAATCAAAGGATAGGATAATATGCCTTCACAGTTCTTGCTATTAAAGCCTGAGGACTTGGTCTTCTTTCATCTAGAGGGGAAACTTAGCAAGTGTCCTGTCTTCACTTGTGAGTTGAGAAAGAATGGTTTATGCTGGAACTCAACTTGCTATGAAATGCAAATCTGCTCCAAGACAAAATCCTACATTATCTGGAAATCATGTAGAAGAGCTATCCAATGGATAATAAACCGTACACTCAATGGAGATACACTCAAAGAAACAAAAGTTATCTAATAGGAAGGATACTAGAAGGGAAGCAATATGGGACTAAGATTTGAAATGAAACCAGACGAGATAATAAGAATCGAATTTGCCTTGAAGATTCAAGGAGAATTTCCAGACTTAAAGGTAGGCATGAAAGTGAAAGCATCCTATCTTCTTCCGCCTGTCTGGCTCTATGGAGTTGTAACAACTGTCTCTTCGAATAGACGATTTGTCTCTGTTGATGTGAAACGAAGTAATTTAGCATTCCTCAAGAAGAGGAGAAAGGGAAATGATTGCAATCTCTGCTTCGACCATTTAACAGGTTGGGTGGAAGCCTATGACTACTGAAGCAAATTTCAAAAGATGGAGCAAGATTCTAGGCCGTGAAACCCTGCAAATAGGTGATCCTATTAAGTTCAAATGGACTGACCTAAGAAGCCCCAAGTCCTGTGAAAATAGAAAGACATGGACTTATGGATATGTCACAGACTTGCATGAAGGATTAGGGTATCATGTTAGAGTAGTCAAGGGTGGAACAATTAGAGATGGTGTTCTAGTAACTTTCAAGGATGTAAAATTATGGTTTCCAAGAAAGTAACATGGAGAAAGATTCTTGGGATCAAGACATTCCAAGTAGGGGACTATGTGAAATTCAAATGGGGCGATCTACGTTACAATTCTAAATGGAAAGAGAGAAAGACTTGGTGTTATGGTCAAGTCATTGTCATCCTCTCTGAGGGTGATGAATATATAGTGAGACTCATGAGAGGGAGTCCCCAGAAAGAACTTCATGCTATGGAAGAGGTGAGACTTTGGTCTCCAAGGAAGAAGTAGTGTGGAGAAGAATCTTGGATACTGAGAGATTCAAGGTAGGAGAGTCTATCAAATTCAAATGGGTGGACTTACGACAAGGTCGGGAGACTTACCGATCTGAAAGGAAGACTTGGACTTACGGATATATTACTTACATAGGAAATTCAGGAGGTCATTTCTGGTATCTTGTTGACGTGGTTAAAGGTGGAAAGCCACGAAGCGGTGTGAATGTAATTCCTGAGGAGGCACAAATATGGTGTCCAAGAAAGAAATAGCTTGGAGAAAGATACTTGGTCAGCTTCAAAGATGCAAGTGCAAGTGCCCTTTCAGAAAGAAAGGCTATTGTCATAATGAGGCACTTTATACACAGTTCCTTCACTTTGAGCCGAGTGGAACAGTTACCTTCTGCAAGATGGAGATAACGGAAGATGGTATAATGTCTGTGGAGGTCAAGACTTGCCAGTAGAAAGCTTTAACAGGCACACAGAGGAAATGAAACGATGGATTCGAAAGAATAAAGCAGGGCTACAGGAAACATTGAAAACACTCTCAGAGTATCGTAGAGGACGGAAGGATAAGTACTGCATTACTTCAGTCCATGAGGATGTCTGCCATCGTTGCTGTCTATTCTGTAAGAAAGTGTGTCTAGAACTCAAATGTTGGGAACCTTCTACTCTCAAGAATTGCCCTTGGAGAACCACAGTTGAGGAAATGTTAGCTAAGAGATTAGATGATAGTTTCAAGACCAAGAAAGAGAAGAGTTGGAAAAAGAGGAATGGACTTTGACAACCTGTAAACAGTTGAGAAAGAAAGTGGAACTTCTCCAGAAAGACCTCAGGAAAATATCTGACACTCTTGTTAGCATCAAGAACGAGGGAGATCGTCTTTATTCCCAACAGCAGAAGTTATTAGATGAACTGCATTCTGCTTGTGACATACTTGGCCAGTCTTGGTCTGAGTGTTGTCCTTCCTTCAAGGAAAAAGAGAAGAGTTCATACTGCATAATCTATCAATGGGAAGACCAGACTAAATCAGCAAGATTCTGCATCAACTGTCCGATAACTTATGAAGAGGCGAATATTAGAGTCATGATGTGTAAATTAAGACCACAGGTGAAGACTGATGAGTGAGGGAGCAAAGGACTTCATGGATTTCATAACCAAGATGGCTCAATCAGAGCCACATCAAAAAATACCCAAGGGATGCCCACGAATAAAGAGATGCAAGTATGACTTGCTTGAAACTGAATATGCCTCAGTATGTTGCACTGAGTCGTGGGTCTTCTGTAAATATGCAGCAAGAGCGAGCAAGAAGTACAGGAAACCTCCTTACTTCTGGAAGTTCACTCATAAGATAGAAGGAATAAAGGGGGTAGAAGAATATGAGTCTCAAACTAAAGTGCACTGATAGATTCAGAAGGTGCTTCAACAAGGGAGGCAAGACCTTCAATGCTTACTATGAAAGATGGACGATCGTGGACAGTGATGGAGCTTTTGTCCAACACTGGGATATTACAGAAAGAAGCAATCTTTCGATCTTCCTAAGTAACCTATTGGGGCACAGAGAATCCTATCCTATAGATGAGTCACGATGTAAGATCTTTGAGACCATCTTTCAACATACCAACCGCTGGAAGATCTTTCAAGATGCACGGAGTATCTTGAACAAGAAAGGCTCGAGACAGGCATTGAAGTTCTTGGAAGATAAGTTTGCTGTCATACGACTTGGTGACAAGTTGGAGGGTTAAATATGCCTTTCGCTCCTTGGTGGAAAACACTTAAACAGAACATAGACCTTCACACCTATGACCATAACTTCGGTCTAGTAGTTCCTTGCCCTTCTGGGTTTTCTTGGGAACAACAGACTGAAGGAGTAATGTGTTATCATGTCTCGATTGAAGGTATCTACGTTCCTCTCCCAATACCAGACGCTATTCTGAAACAGATACAAGATGCTAACTATAACTACAAGCCTAAACTTGTCACGAAATACTGGAATAAGCTGAAAGAATGGCTCAAGGAAGATGAAAGATTCGAGTTCGAAGAAGTTAATGCACCTGCTGGAATGCCTAATAACCAAGAAGGTCTCCAATGGATCAAGATTCTCAAATGGTCAAGTCCTATAGACTCCAGACATCTTCTTGAGGGTGAGATAGTGGCTCTGTACTATCCCAATTGTGACTGAAAGAAGGAATAGATTTGAAAGAATATAGGCAGTGCTTTGCAAAAGAAATCTTGAATGAGAAACGCCTTAACAAAATATGGCTTGTCAACTGTGGCAAGAGAAGAGATGAGAACTTCTGCTGTAAGAGATGTGAATTGAATCTTACTTGTCCTCATAAATGCAATAGAGTTGCTGGTGACTGTTGCTACTACTTCAAGAAGACTGAGGTTGAGAAAACGAAACTAGCCTATGTTCTTGATCCTCACAATGACTATTGGAAAAGAGGACAACCTGGAACGATATGAACACTCCATTGAGGGATAAGGTTTATATCTCCCGGACGACACTTAAAGAGGTAGAACGAAGATGCGGAAACGTATGCCAAGGGAAGAGGATATGTTCAGAGAGAATATCAAACGAGAAGTGGTTCTCTCTCCCTTTATCATGTTCGACAGGAATGGTGAAGCAATCTTCCATACTTGCCCTCCATGTCCAAGATGTGATGGGATGATGGGTGGAAAGATAGCAGGAAGTTTCGCATGTGAGTTCTGTGGATATGATGAAGTGGAAAAGTATTCCTCAACTCATGCCATGTCCCTTAGCCTAGAATGTACTTGGAAGTTCCTCAGACCTTTCATTCACAACAAAAGACTGAGATGGATAGTCTCCGAGAAACTCTATGACCTACATGCCTCATTGACTGGTTGGTATAGAAGCGGAAGGCATCAAGTATCAATCACAAATGGAGACTATATGTGGTCTTGGAAAGACAGGAAATGGTTCAAGTTCATGTAGGTGGTTACTCTTGAAAAGGAATTTCAGGAAATTAAAAGAACTGAAGCTAGTCTTGAAGAACCTAAAGAAGTCCAAATCGGAAGTTTGGAAGTTTATAGCACAAAGTGAGAAGAAGATCCAACGCTTGAATAGGAAGATAGGAAAGGAAAGAGATGTCATTAGAGAATTGATAAATAGCGAAGTAGCTTTAAGAGTGGCGATAGGTAAAGTCAAGGGACTTCATTGTCCAGCAAAACAAAGATGTGCTGATTACACTCCATACTATAATTGTGCTCTCAGTACTGAAGAGGAGCAGCTTGAACTTGAAGATTTTTATGAAGAATCTTGCTTCTCTTGTAAATTGTCTGCGAGTGCTATCTATACTGGAATACTAATGAGGAAATTGAAAGGGAAAGAAAAAAGATAAATCTATGTAGAGGAGGGGATAATTAAAAATGGGAAACAGATCTAATGTACCAGAACAAAGAAGACGGAAAGTATCTGGGCACGGTTCAACAACGAAAGCTGGCAAGATGCGAAGTCAACAGCCTAAAAACTGGGGAACATCAACTCGACAGTCACAATCTCATTATCCACTGAGACACATCAGGAAGCACAAGATTCCCAGAGTAGCCAAACGTAGAAACTATGAGAAGCGAGTACTCCTGAAGAGAAAGAGTGGACAGAACTGGGTGGAGTAACTATGGACTATCTAAATGAGGAAATAACCAAGGAATTCATCAAACGTCTACCAGATCTCACAATGAATCCACCTACTGTTCACCTCATAATGTTAGCTTGCCGTTCAAGGAAAGCTAGGGAGATACTTGGTCAAAAGGTTCATGACTTGGTAGTTGAAAGGGAGATCATCCGAGCCATCCCTGATTGGAGACTTCGATACTTCAATTCAGTCTACAACCTCTCAGTCCTTCAACATAATGGAAGATATGAATACAAGACTCTACTCATTCCTGCACAAGCTATGGGAATCTTTGCTACACTAAGTCCTCGCAATGTCATAAGCTCAACTGCTGATGTGATGAAGGACAACATTACTTTCCTGCCTATGAAAGATGATGCTTCAAAGATGGAACTTGCCAAGTTACCAAGCAGATACTTCGGAGCCTTACACAGACACAAGGACAGGAATACCAACTTCGTGACCTTAGACTTAGACAATGATGACAAGACTCTATTCAAGGAAATCTTGGACAAAGTTTCAGTATTGCCTATCTTCATGGTTACAGAAACGAGTCGCGGCTTTCACATTGTTCTCAATGTCACTAAGCCAGAAGATGCTAAGGTCTTCTATGGGCAGAATGCTCTCATTCAACAGTTGGGTCTAGCCTATGCAAAGAGAGGACTTGAGATTCAGAAGGATAGCCAAGAACCAATTCCAGGTAGCCTCTATTACAAGAAGGGAGGAGTTACACATTATGTCCAACTACTTCGGTGATGAAGAAGTTAGCAAGAGAAGAGTCATGGGATGGAAAAAGAAAGCTATCTGGTCTATTATTCTAGGCCGAGGTCAAAGATGCCGAGTGAAATGTGCTTTGCGTCTTGGAGTTTACTGTGGTGGTTGGCGGACTTATGAAAGTGGGGATCATACAGGAACCATTTGTGGATGTGCGAAGATGGTTAAGAAAGTCAACGGAAAGTATTACCATCTAGCATATTTCCCTTGAACGAGGTGAGAGAATGACAGAGATTGGAAAAGCATTCAAGTATATAGCTAAGGGATTAGCAACTCTGGCTATAGTTTACTTCATGCCTCAGATAGCTGAAGCCACTCACCATGGATTCTTGACTCTAGTATTTGGAGTCCTAGCTATACTATTCGTCTGGGCTGGATAAGAATGAAACACATTAAAGTACCAAGATGTGTCAAAATGAATAAGTACAAAGGAACTCAAGTATTTACTCCTTACCCTGCTATGTGCCCTAGTGTCTGGACTTTACCAGTAGATAGGGATGAAAGGAAGAGAGGCCAGACGAAGATAGACATAAAGCAGATAACAATACTCAAGAAATATCCCATGAAGATAATAGTTCGCTTTGCTACTAGAATAACTAATAAGGTAGTTGAAGTCACAGAGGCTAACTTCATGATAGCTATGGATGAGAACGTCTTTGCTGACTTCTTCCCTCATACATTTGTTCACCTGGTGTACAAGAAACTTTTGGATGATGGGAAGGCACGTCAATGGATTAGCTATGAAGACTTTATTTCTCAACTTCCGAAACTAGTGAAGTCTTACACCAACGTAGTGCCTTCCCTGAGCTATCAGAAACCATACGTATCATTCATGGATAGATCAGGAATCTTCGAGACAAGGCGAAGGTTAGCTCAGTATCTTCGGGTAGTGGAAGCGTATGAAGAGAAACTTAGTGACGAAGAAGCGAAGGTACAGTAAGCAGTACGCTCTCTGGAAGAAGATAACAGGACAAGTATCAGAGGGAGATATAATCAAATCCCTAAGAGATGAAGGGTTCCTCTATAGGAGAGGAGCTAGATTTGTAGTAACTGCATTCGATGGTAAGCGGGCTATTGCTGTCCGATATTGCTATCCCTACAGTATTTCCAAGAGAGATTTGAAGGTAGTAGGATATGTCGAAGGATATGAAAAGAAGAAAGCATAACTTGTTACATAGAGTTAATTGTGCTTGTTGTGGAAAGGCCGAGAGAATAGAGATCAAACCAGAGGGAGCAATCCCTTCTGGTTGGAAGTATTTTGGTCGTGTCAATGTCAATACTTGCCAAACTGATAAGTTCTTCTGGAAAGTCCCAGAAGGAGTAGATTGGAAAGACACTGATAAATGGAAGAAAGTTCCTAATGCGTGTTATGATCCTAAGGCTAAGAAGAAACTTGTCGAATATTGGGAATGTCCTGAATGTTACGGAGATAAGAGTAAATGAAAGTGAAATTTACCATGCATTTCAAGTATGGAGATGTCAATTGGTACAATAAAGACCACTGGGAGAAGTTCACTGTTGATGATATCCTTCGATGCCTCATTGACTTCACAGATGTTAAAGAATTCCAATGTGAGTTCGATTCCGAGAATCGCTCGTGGGATTCTAAACTTACTATTCCACCAATGACAACCACAGATTTCGTTGCCAAGTTTGAAGCTGCCTTGAAGAAACTCTACAAGACACAGCATGAAGTGGATGTATTAGTCTCTGAAGTGAAATTGGAGAAGGGAGAAGTGGGCAAATTTACCACTGCTCTATTGATGAAGAAAATTGAGGGAACTAAATGACAGACAAGAAGACAGAAAAGATGTGTAAGGAAGTAGACGAGGAAGGATACTATAGATGGATCAAGGAAAGAGATGCGAAACGCTTTAGCTGGCTTAAAGTCTTCAAGAAAGAAGGGGTCAAGAAGGCACTTTACTATCTTCTACATATGACTGGAGTCCATTCCTTGCCTCACAGTTCCAAACAAATAACGATAGATGATCATGATGAAGAAGTGTGGGCTTGCAAGACCTGTGGTTATGAATGCACAGGAAAGGGAATTATTTGGGAAGTCCTTAAATACTGTCTAACTTGGGTCGCTATGGTCACCCTTGCTCTTTCTCCGGCCAGAGATTTCATGTTTCCTCTTCTAGTTAGCAGTTTGGGACTATTGCTGATCTTTTTCATCATAGTTCATGCATTGGCAGGATTGAAATCCTTCTTCCAAATATTCTGGAGAGATTGAGAAGATGGAAGAAGAAAAGTATGCTGTAGAGATAATCGACTATGGTGGAGCTATACTCCTCTACGAGAAAGTGGATGGAGTACTAACCTCACGATGCAGTGTCCCATTAGACTATGCTATTGACAAGGAAATAGGTGGAGTAATACGGATTACTATCAAGCAAGAAAAGCCCTTCATGATTTCAGAGGGAAGGTCAATGTATAAGATTTCAACAGAGTTCGGGGAAGTACTCAAGATGCATAGCAAGGTCTTCCGATTGCTTCCCAATTTACACGAGAAGCTCATCTATTTGGAGCAGACTCAAATTCTTACTCTTGTAGAGACTCAGCAATTCAAAGAACTTAGAGACAGACTTAGTGTTTACTACATGGCTAAAAAGATAGAAGGAACCCAAGGACAGTAGATATAAATGGAAGACATCGAGACTTCACCAATGTATGTCAAGTTTGAAGACGATGACATGAAGGTAATAATTCGCAGAGGGAAAGGAATACTTTGTACCTATCACCTTACCTTACATGTTGAGAATCTAGGATTCATTCCAGTAATCATATTCAGAAGAGCATTTGCTGAACTGGGAAAGACAGGAGTCTGTAGTACAGATGCAATGTTTGAAGTTCCATGGCAAGCCGCAGAAGCTCTCAGACTTACTGTTGAAATCTTTGCTAAATCTAGGGAAGCAACCTTAGAGATGGTGAAGGAGACTAAACTGCTAGAGTATATCGCTGAGAAGAACTGGGAGAAAGCACTTGATCTCTTGTCAGTCTATGCCCTTGCCAAGAAAATTGAACATAAGGAGGGATGAGTATGGGAGGAGGACTCGCTTTGTCGACTAGAAAATGGTACTGTGAGCAGATACTAAAAGCCATGAAGTTGCATGGAGGGAAGGCTTCACTTCCTACTATTATGTGGGAAATGAGAAAGGCTTCACAAAATCGATTTCCCATACAGGAAGAGAGAATATGCAGCTTTTTAAAATATCTTCGTGCTTGTGGGGTTGTGGCTTATCACAGATCAGAAACAAGAAGGATTTCCTCTAAATGGGATGTAGTAGATACCCCATAACAAGAAGAACTCTTAAATATCAAGAAGGATATCTGTCTCTCGGTGAAGTAAATGGTAACACCACAGAAGAAATGGAAATTGAAGAACCCAGAAAAGGTAAAAGAAGAAGCTAGAAAGTATTATGAGAAACACAAAGATAAGATTCTCAAGTATAGACATTCCTATTATAAACGCAAGAAAGAGCAGGAATTGACCTCTTCTGGTCAATACTACAGAAAGCACAGAGAAGAAAAATGCAAAGAATTAAAGGAAAGATATGCCCAAGATCCAGAATATAGAAAAAGAAAACTTGAAGATGGCAGAAGAAATAAGAGGAAACTCAGGCTCGAAATCATTTCTTTGTTGGGTAGTAAATGCTCTAAATGTGGATTCTCAGACGAGAGAGCTTTGCAGATTGACCACTTGAAAGGTGGAGGCAACTTGGATAGGCATGCTAACCCTAGTTCATGGACATACTATAAGCATATCCTTGAAGAGATTAAAACAGGAAGCAAGGATTATCAACTCTTATGTGCTAATCATAACTGCATCAAGAGAATAACAAATCAAGAATTGGGAAATAAATTCGTAGGTTAAGGTGGGAAACAGAATGAAAAAGATATTCAAGAGAAGAAAGCAAGAAGAATTCAAGTACTTGACGATTGCCAGAGATGCCATAGGCTTAGCTAACTACCCACTTCAGATGGATATTATTCATGCAGTTAGAGCCTTGAAGGTAGAGATGTTCCTGGGCTCTCAACTTACTGTGGGTGAAGATGGGATAGCTATGAGTAACCCTGAAGTGAAGAAGAAAGAAGAGAGACCTAGTTACGTTGTTTAGGTATGATTACGATGTTTGGCATTAGAAAGAAGGATCAGACTAAAGTATGGCAGAAAATCCTAGGTCTCAGTGTGGGAGATAAGGTCAAGGTAACTAGTGAGTTCTACTACTTTAGTCCTAAGTTGAGACGTTATGCATCTAGGACAATACGAACCAAACTCATATCAGGGGAGATAAAGAAGGGAACCATTGGAACAGTTATACAGGTAAGCAATCCAGCCAATCCGACCGACAGGAGAATATATCGTATAGCATTTCCACTTGTTCCAATATGGTGTACTGATGCTCATCTAGAGTTGATAGTTAATGAGAAGTGAAAAGTGGATCTGGGGCAAGATACTTGGTTTCAAGGCAGGCGACAAAGTTAGACTCACACGAGATTATCCTATATCTGATAAAGAAAACTCAAACCCTCTAAAAATTCCTTGGGGATTCTCATTGAAACTCGAGGTTATTAAGAAAGGTACTCTGGGAACCATAGTTCAGGTTCTAAGTTTGGGAGACTTTCAGTTATACATAGTTAACTTTAGAAAGCCATCTCTTCAAAATTATTGGGTGACAGACTTTGAAATCGAACCAGCAGACGAAAGAGATTTGGAATAAAATCTTGGGATATCAAGTGGGTCAGAAAATTAGAATAACCTATCCTTGTTGGTTTCAAGGAAGGAAGTTGGAAGGAAGAAGAGGAGTCATTGTAAATATAGGCTACGATACAAGCCATTCATTTGTTATTTATTACACTAAAGTAAACTGGATAAAAGGGGAGTTTCAATTGATAGAGAAAGAGTTTGAAGGAATATGAAAGACAATCGAGTTTGGGCTAGAGTGTTTGGAAACAATTACACTTACAAGAAGTATGAAAGAATAAGGCTAATCAAGTCATTCAAGAGACCTTGGGAAAAGGGAACTATTCATAATGGATCAGTCTTCAATGTTAAAGAAGACATCGGAGACAAAGTCACGGTTGTAATACGTTACCGAGATGAGGAGAATATTCCAAAGAGCATAGTTGAACCTTTCCCTTTCAGGCACTTTAGACAAAGGCAAAGAGTTCGCGTCAAAAAGACTATTCACTGTGAAGGAACTTGTACCCAAAATAAAAGCAGAAGTGCCTATTGTTCTATAAGGAGAGGTAGAATAGGCAAGATAGAAAAGATTGAAAACTTTGGTACTTTCCACAGACTCCTATATGTAGTATTCAAAGGAGAAGATAGAGCTGTCTACGAAGATTGGGAGGTTGAAAAAGTTGGGCAATAAATTGACGATGTGGCAAGCAATTCTTGGCCCTTTCCCAGAAGGAACAATTGCCAGATTCAGAGATGGAAGATTCAGGAGAGGTTATGTGGAAGGAGAGATCATAGGCTATTTCTTGTATTATGTGTATGATAATATGAGGAAGATGAAACCTAATACATTTTCATACAAAGTCAAACTAGGCAAGCAAGCCTGGAATCTGTGCTATAAGAGACCAAGCACAGTAATCAAAGTCCTTAATGGACAAAAGAGGAAAAAAGAATGAGCTACGGAAATAGAGAATCAAAAGAGAAGCCAACACGAAGTAGGCTCAAACGACTGTTCTCCTTCAAGGACGATCACGGTGACTGGAGGATAGGTAAACTCATTACTGCTGGAGTGTTAATTGCTATCGTGCTTTGCACGTTCTTTATCACAATGCTATACTCCGCACCAGTGGGTTACCAATCAATTCTTATCGATCCTTCAGGAACCAAGTCCTACGGAGCCAGCAATGGAGCTTGGGGCCTCAAGATGCCTTGGCAAGGTCTAGTGATAATACACTATTCAATGCAGACAGTAGGATTCTGGGGAGATGGAACAGATGCAACAGCAGACATGCCAGCAATACATACACACAGTTCAGACCTGCTTGAGTTCGATGTTCATGCACTATTCAGATGGTCTTACAATCCAAAAGCATTGATACAACTCTACGAGAACTACCAAGACATGAGCATCGTCAAGAACCAAGTAGTAGCTTCAATAGTCAGAACAACGATAGAGAATCATTTGCCAGACTGGAATGCCTTGGACATTGTAACTAGTAGACCACAGATAGCCTTGGAATTAGGAGAAATCATCAAGACCAAGATAATGAATACACCCTCAATAAGCTATGCTATCGTTCCAGAGTCAATAGAATTCAACCTCAGAGATGTCTCAGCACCAACTTCATGGTACGATGCAATCGAAAGGAAATTGAACTCGGAACAAGATATCGTCACAGCAATGAACAACAAGCAGATATCCATCATCAACTCAGAAGCATTAGCTGAACAGGAAATCATTGAAGCAATGGGAGAAGCAAATGCAACAATCATCAGATTCCAAGGAGTTGCAGATGCAATCGATACCCTAGCCACAAGAACAGGAGCTAATGCATCAGAACTAGCAGTGCTACAAACATACCTACAAGGACTACAAGCAATAGCTAACTCGGACGGAAATAGCTACTTCTTCATTGGCTTCGACAAAGATGTGCCCTTCATAATCCCCATAGAATCTCAGCCATAGGTGGAGTGAAGGACACTACCCTCTTTTTTCTATATCATGGTGACAGGTATGATCTGGTTTAATGTGGAGAAAGCAGCAAAGTTTCTCTTGGCTAATAGATTAATCTTTACTCTAAGACCTAATCTCAAAAGAGATGGGTTGCACAAACTTAGAGTAAGGAAAGAGAATGATAGACTTCATGTGAGTATCATGCTCATGAGAGAATTCGACATGACTGAAGTAGAGACTAAGGAACAGTTGGAAGCTTATGTGAAGTTCTCTGGGTTTGGTTCAGTTGATGAGTGGATAAGTCATATTCCGAAACCAACCAAGATAATGTATCTTTACTTCGTGAGGATGGTGGATCTTAATGACACTTAAAGATGATTTGATTCAAACTAGAGAAGGCTTTTGGAAGTCTACCTACTGTTTCCACTTCTCGATGAAACAGTCTATACAAGATGTACAAGAATTTGGAAGGCTTCTCAAGAAATATCTCAAGGTTAAGGGTTTGCCTTTCGAGTGTAAAAGTTCCTATCTAATCTACACTGACCAACGGGCAGACAAGAATTGTAATCCATATTTCTTTAGGGGAGATCTTGTCATGGAAGTGAGGAGAAAATCTCTAATGTCTCGTCTCAATCCTAGGCATAGTAAGATAGATGGAGATGAGACAATAATTATTCAATGGGACAAAGGAGATGATTTCTTCATCACGTTTCAAGAATACAAATATGAGGCTTGTGGCAAACAGATAATATGGAAGATTCCATTGGAACAAATCAAAGCATTCAAAGAAAAACTGGAGAGATTCGCAGGTGCAGATGACATTTACAAACTCTTATTGGACTGTGCTACTCAAGATGAGTGAGAAGAAGATATGGGATAAAATACTTGGAGACCCAAGGAGATGTAGATGGTTCTATCGGAGTCGCTGCACTACTTTAAACTATACCGGACCGATTAGGCATTTCGATGGTTTCCCATTATGTAAAATGAAGGTCTGTGAAGATTATGAGGAAAGAGATCAAGGAAAAGAGAATGTGGGAAAAGTTACTCCAAGTCAATAGATATTGTGCTTGGAGATGCCATAACGGTACTTGCCTAATTAAAACTGGTACAGATAAGAATGGCCTGTATAAAGTGGTTCGGTGCAAGTTGCCATGTTCTCATTTAGATTTAGGATTATGGATCAAAACCCAGGAAGATAAATTTGACTAGATTGTGAAATCGTTGAAGAAAGTGTGGAATCGAATACTATTCAGAAAGCATGAATGCCAGCATTACGGAGAGAATGGAGAATGCCTAATCAAATTCAGAAAGCTAGGACCAATATGCACAGAGTATGAATGTTGCAATAGGATTTGTGAGAAGTTTGAAGCAAGCCAAGAAGAAAGAATATGAAGTATGGAAGCATGTTCTCGATACGTTTGATACTGGTGATCGTGTAGAGACACCTTATGGTCAAGGAACTGTCTATATGGATTTGGGTGAATTTCTGGAAGTAGCTGTCGCACTAATAACTCACAATCAAGATTTGGAACCATTCTTGGATGGTTCAATAATAATGGCTATACCTAGAAGCAAGATAAGGCGACTTGAACAATGACAGATAAACAAGAAGAGAATGGATGTAGGGCTCGCCTCATTATGGGTTACCATCTAGCCAAGACATGGTCTCAATGTGAATTTAGACTCAAAGGTACTTGTTGCAAAGATTGCAAGCGTCTAAAGAACTGTCAGAGTCCTTGTTCTTTCATGTATCCATACTATCAACATGAGACCAAGAGTTATGGCCTAGAAAAGTTCAAATGCATGTACTTCATGACTGAGATAGAGGCAGTAATCAGAAGATTGGATACCAACAAGGAGAGAGGAATTGTCGAATGAGCAACACTTCTACCAACGAAGGTACTAATGAGCAGGAGAAACCTTTGGAGAGTCTGAAAGAACGGCAATTGACAAGAGGATTGAACACAGACGAGATTAATTGGTTCATAACTCATAGAGGTCAAGTTCCATTGTGTGATTCCCAAGTAGTAGTAGAGAATGGAATAGTAACCTATCGATGTGCCCTCTATGGCCCCTTACGTGTAGACAAGTTCATTGAGACCTGTGTGAGATGCCAGAAAGAGATACATGATACGATATTGGAAGAGGAACGGTTATATCGTAGAGTGTGCAGTAAAACTTGGGGATGTTAATGCCCTTTAAAGATAGAAGGAAGCAAAAAGAATACCAACAGAAGCATAAGGAGAAGTATCAATTGGCTAATAAGAAATGGAGATCTGAAAATAAAGATCATTGCAATAAATATTCTAAAGAAAAACGAAGAAAGAGAAGACTGCTGTTTCTCTCCCTCTTGGGTGGAAAATGTGTGAAGTGTGGAGAAAGAGATTGGCGTTGTCTTCAACTTGATCATGTGAAAGGAAAGGGAACCCAGGAACGTAAAAACCTTCGATTAAATATAGATCAGTATGAGGAGTACATCATTAAGAAAGTTAAATCTGGCAATAAAAATTATCAACTTCTCTGTGCCAACTGTAATTGGAAGAAAAGATATGATAATGGAGAAAAGTAGAAGGGATAAGGATGGGAAAGAAGAAAGACAAGGAAAAGGAGAAATGGCTTAAACGAGTTGCTATACTCTTTCTTGTGACAAGGATAGGCTTCATAGGTTCAAGTATTGGAATGATGTGTGCTATCCTATTTCGATCACTTATCGGAGCTATGCTATTCTTTGCCTTTGTGCCATTAATAATAGTTCCTGCGATCATTATCTACCTATCAAGAAACAAATGGAAAGAGAAGGAAAATAAATGAGACTTGAGATATTGCGAAAGGATAGTGACCCACTCATCATAGAACTCTGGAAAGCTTTACATCCACTACAAGACGACAGAATTATGGTCTACATGAGTTGTGATCTTGGTGAGCACGGGAATCAGCGAGGGTTAGTGATTAATCTGAAGGGATTGAAAGCAGAAGAAATACGAGGAATACAGATTCTCAAACCCCTGAATCCTAGCTTTCGGATACAAGAGGAGAGATAATATGCCATATATCAAGCAAGAAGAGAGAAAGAAGTTTGATTGGGTAATAGAGAACTTGGTTGCACTCCTGAATGAGAAACCAGAAGATGTAGCAGGAAATCTGAACTATGTCTTTACTGTAGTCTTGAAGAGACTCTCCAAAGATCTTCGTTATAAGAAGGCAAATGAACTCATGGGTGTTCTTGAATGTGTGAAGCAAGAATACTATAGAAGAGTTGTTGCTTCATATGAAGATCAAAAGATCAAGGACAATGGAGATGTCCAATGAATGTTAAACAGTAAAAGAAGCATAGAAATCTATTGGATGCTAATCATGACTACCATAGCTCTAATTATTTCTGCTACCTTTCTAGAAGGCTGGATTTCAATTTATGTCTTAGTGGTTGCTGGCATCATTCATATTCTGTCTCAAATATTCTTCTGGTGGTGCAGATGGAAATATCATCAGAAAATACAGGAGAAAGGAGACATTGCCTAATTCAATTATTCTGAGAGAAGGAATGAAAGTAGAGTTCATCTGGGATGATACTACTTATATTGGAACCATTTCTCGATGGGATCTAGAAAAATCTTTCTCAGATAAGAATTGTTGCATCAGGGCAAAAGATGGAGCTATGTTCCATCTCAATAATTGTCTCATCACCAGAGTTTTCCCTGAAGTGAAGTTCAGACCAATAGATGTTTTGGTTGGTAGGCTGGAGATGTTGGATGATGAGTAATTCAGCTTGGATGAATATTTATTACAGACTCTTGGTGGAAGGCAAGGAACTAATCTGGTGCAAGACTTGCGGTGAACTTTTCACCATGAGAGATAGAACATGGAAGAGAGTCTCGAAGACTTATCCTTCCTTAGAATGGATTGATCCAATGGCTAATTGTTGCGAGAAGCCAGTATGGCTCTTCGTGACAGATCTCTTCCCTCCTGACAAAGGAGAACCACGGATGCCTGTGAAAAGTTGGCTTCAAGGATTGAAGAGAAGATATCAAGAACGATTTGTGTTCGAGGAGATATTGGAATGAAGGTGTGTGACCAGTGCCAGAAGAAGATAGAAGGATTGGATTTCATACAGGTAACTTTCGTAGGCAAAGTGCAACAGATTCCTCTAATGTTCAAGAGAGCTTTCCAGTTTGAATTCTGCTCTCTCAACTGCTTCCAGGAGTTCTTCAACATCTTTGCTAAAGAAAAGTTTGAAGAAGAGGAACGAAGTAGAAAGAAAGATGAATCTCGAGGAGATCCTTAAATGAAAATTGACTGAGGGATTAAGATGGAACAAATAACTAAACCTTGGGGAGAAGAGATAGTTCACATAGATGAGAAAGAGTATGTGATGAAGGAACTTCGAATCAAGAAAGGAATGCATACTTCAATGCATTACCACAATCAGAAGAAAGAGACATTGTATATCTTGAAAGGAGTAGCTAAAGTGGAAGCATCAGTAGGATCAGGATTTCTCAATCAAGGTGATACTATCACAATTCCTGCGGGGAAAGTGCATAGGATAACAGCTTACAAGGAAGACTTAGTAATTATCGAAGTTTCCACTCAACCCAAGAATGATTCTGTAAGGGTTGGTAATCAATGAAACTTACCTTGATTATCTGCATGACAAAAAGCCTTAGAGTTCCTGCGACTAAAGATTTTCTTCCCGAAGCTGATCTTGATTTTCTCCTCTCTTTCCTTGCTCATGAAGCTAGAGTTGTAAATTCGCTAGAATTTAAAGACAGGGAAAATAATGTCTCTGAATTCAAGACGGTCTTCACACCTAGGAGAAGGGTCAATGATATTCAAAAATACTGCTATGAGTTCAGACGTAGATTAGCCAAGTTCAAGGAAGATATTTACTGGATCTTTAACCTAGATATTAGGGTAAATGCTGTGGAGTTCACTTCCAATGACTGGAAGAAATACAGTGCTATGAAAGTCCTGGTCGATAAGCTTGGAGGCTAGTAAGATTTATAAGGTCTCGTGTGTATATACTTTCTTGCCCAAGCAATTGGGTTGAACTGAACTGAGGTGAAATGAATTGGGAATTTTTCAGAGGCAAGAAAGAATAAAAGTCCGCATCACTTTGATAGCAGAAGAAGAGAAGCAAGGAGAGGGTCTCATAAACTTTATCACTCTGGACGGAACAAAGCGATATGCTAGCTTCAGAACAGAAGAGTATGATGGCGAAAATGACATGTGGGCTGGCGAGAAGTCAGAAATGTTCAATGCACTTCAAAAGGCATTTGATGAAGACAAATGGATAACTTTGATTCTTGTCCGTGTCAATAGTGAAAAGGACTCTGTGAAGAAGATTGAACCGTAGAAGCAAGAGAAAATAACTTTACCTTCCCCTTTTCTTTGGGATAGATAGGAATTAACGTGGATGGAGATACGATAATAAAATGAAAATTCTAATCTGTGGAGATCGTAATTGGACAGATAGGAAAGCTATCGAAGACTACATCAAGGCTCTGCCCAAGGGTACTCAGATCATAGAAGGTGAATGTAGAGGTGCAGATATTATTGCAAGGGAGATAGCCGAAAAGTATGGGCTCGAAGTCTATGAATTTCCTGCAGAGTGGAGCAGATTAGGGAAAGCAGCAGGGCCAATTAGAAACCAAGCAATGATAAAATATGGGAAACCAGACTTGGTGGTAGCCTTTCACAATGACCTCTCCAAGAGTAAAGGAACAAGAAATATGCTTATGAGAGCCCATGAACATGGGATTCCAGTTCAGGTGATTAGAAGTGAACAAGACGCACAGTAGGAAACTAATGAAAGATTTCCCTCGAATCTTTAGAAGTGCAAGTCAAAAAGGAAGTCTCATGTGCTTTGGTTTCATGTGTGATAGTGGATGGTTCAAGATAATCTATCAACTGTGCAAAGATATCCAAAGAGTCCTCGATAATACACCGGACCAATCCTTAGACCACTTTGAGGTGCTGGAAGTGAAGGAGAAGTTTGGTGAACTAAGATTCTATGTTGCAGGCTATAATAAAGAGATCAGAGATTTGGTAGATAGAACGGAACGCAAGAGTTATCAACTATGTGAGATATGTGGCAAACGAGGAAGTATTTCTGTTAAAGGCGGGTGGTACAAGACAGTCTGCCCTTACCATAGAAAAACAAAAGGATATAGGAAGATCAAGTCATGGCTAAAGGCAAAGTAAACCAACGAAAGATTAAATGCCCTGTATGTGGAGTGGAGATGGTACATTCCCGTCTCTTCAATGAAGATGTGCTAGGAACGCAACATAATCCCTACATTGGTTGGATATGTCAGGGTTCTAACTGCAAGGGTTGGTGGTGTGACTGCTGCGAAGAATGGCATTCATACGGAACTAGCTGTGCAGTAGCATTAGTTAGGAATGTGAGGGGAGACCATTACCCGGGCCATGATCCCAATTGGAGACATCAAGAAGCTAGAGTGATGGGAAGAAAGAGAAAGAAGTGGATGGATGTTGGAAATCAGAATACTTAGAGTTAGAGCTGAAAAGAATGAACTGGGAGGCACTAACATTATTATCGACTATCGAGCTACTCATGGTGACTTTAAGTACAAGGATAGTTATTCTAGCCCAGTCTATCGTTTCTATAAACCCTCAGACCAGAAGCAAGAGGCACTAAGAAGTATAGTTTTAGATGTCAGCTATCGGTACAGGGAATGGCTCAGGGAAGAACAGATGAGCAGAGACTTATTGGCAAAATATCCCTATTTCAAGAAATTGAAGGGCAAGAAGATCCCAGAATCATATTGGCTAGCTCAGGAGTTGGAAAAATAATGGACTGTGAAATAGAGATCACTGAAGTTACTATCGGAGAAAGAAGGGGATTCAGTAACGGTGAATGGGTACACATTAAATTCAAGGGAAAGAAGAACGACTTCGAATGCGAATCAGCGTATTACATATCAATGGACTGTCTTCTGCGCAATGACGTGGAGAAAGAGATACTCACTGGAATATACAAGTCATTCAAGAATGCTTATGATAACCATATAGAAATAGAAAAGAAGAAACAAAGAGAGGAAGAAGTGAAAGCGCAAGCAAAAGCCTTAGCAGGAAGGAAGATAGAAGATATATTCAAGTTAGTAGGAGAGTTGGAAGAATGACAACCTGGTTAACATCATCTCTAGGATTCCAAGCGATGCATGATGAATTCCCAGAAGATGTTTCAGTAGTGGAAGTTCTTGATCTGAAAGATGGCTGGAATGATCCAGAACTTGTGTACAAGAAAGCTAAGAAGATTCTGGCTAGGATAGGCAGAGGAAAGAAGGTGGTACTCTTCTGTCATGCAGGGCTTAGTAGAAGCCCAGGGATGGCCATTCTCGCACTTGCTTGGTTATCTAGGGTTGAATATGAAGATATGCACTTTCAAGTAGTCAAAGAAGCTCCTCAGGTTCAGATGGCTCCGGGCTTCGAAGGATGTTGCAAGGAAGCTTTGAAACTTCTGAATAAGAGACTAGTCAAAACATGTGGATGCGGTGCTCCAATTGAAGAAGAAGAAAGCAAATGCGAATACTGCTCATCCATTTGATTGTGCCAGATCTAACCTTGAATGGTTCTGGGATAAAATCCTTCATCGTCCGGAAGAGTGTGCTTTCAGTGGTGGTAAAGGAAGGTGCATCTTGCTTCAAGAAATGAGCAGATACACCAATTACTCTCCAGAATGTAAAGGAGTGTGCAAGTTGTTTGCAGTTAAAGAAGAAAGAAAGAATCGCTCTCTTTAAGGTACTTCACCAACCAAGAGATTGTAGATTCTATGTACTTGACAAACTAAGTCGAAATGTTTGTCTGAGACCTGTACCATATATACTGGAAAAAGGGCATAGAAAGATCCTAATCTTTTCGAAATGTCTCGGAGTGTGCCAATACTTTGAGCCTAAGCAAAAGAGAAAAGAGAATACTCAATAAGATGCTCCAGAACCGAAGAAACTGTCGATGGTATGTGCCACAAGGGGAAAGAGAGTTTTGTGTCCATCAAAAGCATCATAGAAACTTCTCAGGCTATCTAACTTGGGGATTATGTAAAGGAATATGTAATGACTTTGAATCGAAAGAGGAACCCTAGATCAACTATATATTACCGTGGAACGTATAATCTAGTTAGATCATAAATGAGGTGATAAGTTCATGGATCAAATAAAAACTCTGGCTAGTATGGAAATTGGAGAAGAAGGTCACGTTATCCAAATTCTAGGTGACCAACAGGTCTATCACAAACTAATTTACCTGGGATTTCAAGCAGGTATTCTTGTGGCTGTCGAAAGAAGACAAACTGTTGGGATCACTCAAGTTCCGAGTATCTTTGTAAGGATAGGAAATAAGACTGTAGTTCTTCCTGAAAAAGATGCTGCTAAAGTCATAGTAAAAGTGAAAGGCTCCAGATCGATCCCATATTGGGAAAGACCTGAGGCATGGAGACCAATATGGCCTTTCTATCCTCGTTGGGGAGGAGTCTATCAATGAAAAAGAAACATGTTGTATATGATGATTTCTGCGACATCTGTAACAAGATCATAGGCAGAACTCCATATGCCTCACCATATAAGTGTCAACTGTGTGGTAAAGAAATCTGCCAAGACTGTGCAAGATTCGTATGTTCCAAACCGGAACCTCCGCCAGTTTCAGGCGGATCTAGTGTCTGGTCTGGATTCGGAGTGTCATGTAATCATAAGGAAGAATTCATAATCTGCAAGAACTGCACAGATGCGTTGAAACTTTCCTTACTTGTAGTTGCAAGAAAAGCTCCTGGTGAATAAATGACAGATCTTAAACGTCACTCGAAAGGATACTGGAGAAGCATCTACATCTTTGGCCTGTATGAAGGTAAAGATCAGATAGAGATAAAGAACAAGTTAGTTCCCGAACTAGAACAGAGAAAACTTGTTTACTCCTATTGCTTCTATGGCAAGACTGGTGATGAAGCAGAACACATTACTTTCAGAATAAACTTCAAGACAAAGCAACAGATGGAAGATATCCTCAAGTTTGCCAAGAAACAGAAATGGAAGTTTGAGGATCACAATTATGATGAAGAGATGACTACGAAGATGGCTTATGTACTTGGAACTAAGATGGCACATGAGATACAAGCTACCCTGAAGGGAGAGGGTGATGTTGCTCTAAGTTCTAACTTTATAAGACTAATGCTTCATGGCATGTTCAACGATCTACGTTATGGATACAAGGGTGAGTTTGAACTCTACTTTTTCCTTGTTAAAGCGATGCTATCCTCAGTATATGGCTTCAAAATTTCTGGTGATTGACATGAGGTTCTGGCAAAGCAAAAAGAAGAAGATAAGACTACAAGACGTGTTATTACCTCCCAAAAAGGGTGGCAATAATCCTAGTCTCCTCCCTCTTGGCAATGCATGGAAATCTGTCTCATTACCTTCTACTTCTCCAAAGCTTCCAGAGCCAAAAGGACAATGTGAATGCTGTGGAAATGCAATCTACTCTGAGATCCAAGAATGCGAACTTTGCGGAAAAAAGATGTGTCAAGATTGTGATATGATTATCACCAAGACTATGCATAACTTGGGCTGGGGATCAAGCACACTCATGTATGTGCCTGGAAGCACACTTTCTTTCACAGGATCGAATCATAGTAATCAAAAGACTATTCCTAGGGACATTGCAATCTGTATAAGTTGTGCAGAAATTCTCAAGTTAAGTCTACGTATAGCCGCATCGCAAGGAGTAATCGATAAAGATGAAACTCAAGAGTAAAGAAGTAATCTGTGCAAGATGTGGGAAAGTTATTTCCCAACGAAGGCGTTTTGCTCTCGTTCTTGAGAGTAGACGCAAATATTCAGCCTATGTGGAACAAACTGCTCTTCAGCTTTACTTCCATGAGAAGTGCATAACTAATATCTCTGTAAACATAAGAAATCTCTGGGATCTGATAAGAGTAATGAACAAGCTAGGAGCACAATAAAATGACTAAGAAAAAGATACAGAAAGTAGACATCTGGGTTCCGCCCAAACGTTGCCCTCTCATGAATGAATGCGAAGACGTGATTGCTTGGGATTCATTCACTGAGATGTGTGATTCAGATAACTGGATCTTCTGTGAGAAGACTACCGAGCTAGCAAAGAAGTATAAGCGAAAGCCTTATGAATGGAAACTCGTAAGGGAACTTGGTGGATTCCCTTGCGATCAGATAAACCCAAGAAAAAGAAAGTAATACGAGGAAACTGTGAAGATTGTGGTAACTATGGAATCCTCAAACAAAAGGATGGGTCGTGGCTCTGCGAGGACTGTAGATCGTACAGATGACGAATGCAAGCATGAATGGAAAGAAATAGGGACTTTGGTCTTCTATGAGGCAGGAGCTCCAACGATGCCTTCCAGTGAATGTTATTCAGGGCATTTGAAAACGGACAAGCTAATAGCAGTTCTCAAATGTGAGAAATGTAGAGAAGTCAAGTTCCAGTTCAGTCCTTGGAATATAATATTGGGAGGAAAGAAAGATGTGTAAGTGGGGCACTTACAAGAAAGTATTAGTTACTATCCCCAAGGAACTAAGTTACACAAGGAAGGAACGAAGAGCTTATGTCGAGATTGATTTATGCATTGCCGATTTGGTGAAAGCTCTCAACAGGAATGGAATAAAGACTATTGCTTCCTGTTGTGGGCATGGAAAGGGCCAGGGAAGAATTGATCTAGCTGATGGAAGAATACTTTTTATTCAGTCAAGGGAAGGCGAGGATGGATATGAATAAACAACAAGAATGGAGAAAGATCCTAGGGCAACATTTCTGTGAAGCTTGCAATTCAAGTATTCATAATCTGGTAAAGATCGGACTTAGTATTCCAATTCCTTTAGAGTATCTAAAAACACCAGAAGGTACAGAGTATTTCCTTTGCCCAAACTGTATGCTAAGATTGATAACCTGTAGTCTTAGCAAGAATCAAGTAAAAAATCTACTTGAGAATGGCCACACCAGGAAGGAATTTTACTTGCATCATGATTTCTATGATGACATAGGCATTAGTTTGCAACCTTTGATTTGAAGGATGGCCATTAATATGAGTGAATTAACACAGAAGAGACCAAGTTCTTGCCCACGGATACGTTCCTGTACGAACGAAGTAGATGAAATAGATTATAGTTCTACTTGTGCAAGCAAGAATTGGATTTGGTGTCCTCTCATGAAAGAAGAAGCCAAAAAATATCTACCTAAAGCTCTTCCCTGTGAGTGGAAAATGATAAAGAAATTAGAAGGTGAAAAAAAAGATGGAGAAAAGTGAAGAAAGAAAGTATGATAGTCCAGGAGAAAGAATGGACAAGTTAATGCTGGAACTGAAGAAGAAACGAAGCCTTAAGGGATTGAGAACAGCAGTCTCTGAAGTCCTGGGAGCAGCCCCTGGAGATATGAAAGACTTCAGTTTCAATATTGGTGCTCATAAATGGAGAGGGACCATTTACCAGAAACGTAACTCTCTGATGGGTACAGTTGTTTCCTTCTTCGATACTAAACTCTATGTAGTTCGTGGATATCCCAAGATCAAGTACTCTGATGATTCACGAGTCTATCTGAGAGATTGTGTAGCTCAAGAGAAGATAGATGGAAGCAACTTTGGAATATTCCTACTTCCAGATGGAACAATGATGGCCAAGACAAGAATGGTTGTCAACTGGAACAATGCTGCCTACAAGCGAAAAGATAAGACATGGCGACAACTCTTTGAAATGATAGACAATGGAGATCTCTTGAGGCGCATCAATGAATTGATTGTCAATCATGACTGTGTTATCTATGGAGAACTTTATGGGAAGCTCAACCCAGGAGACTTTGTCAAATATTCTGTAGACATAGCATTCAAAGTCTTTGACATCCTGACCCGTAAAACAAATAGATTCTTGCCGGCAAGTGAAGTGTATCGACTCTGTGAAGTCTATGAGATTCCTCATGTACAAGAAACCTGGAATGGCATTCTAACTGACAAAGAAATAGAGAGAATTGAATTCGAACTACAAGATCAAGTGAAGGACGATGGAATGGAAGGTTGGGTAGCTAAGACCTTCTTCAAAGACGAGAAAGATGTTTACATGTGCAAACTGAAATGCCAGAAAGTCAAAGAGGAATGCTGGGACAAAGATAGAAAGCCAATGATTCCTACATCAATAGTTCGTAAGGCAGTTCGCAAGACGCTTGATAACTTCCCTGAAGCTAAGACGATTGAAGAAATGGAACCACATGTGCTGGATGAACTTCGAGAGGAAGTCGAGGAAGTGTTGATTCAACAGTCATTGGATAGAATCAGAGCAGAGATAAGATGGGCATTGACTCCAGAAGATGAGGACTTGCTAAAGATAGTCATTGATAAGATGAAGGAGATGCAGGATAGAGGAATAGACTTGAGCAATAAAGGCCACGTTCTCTCTAACCTTTCCAGCGCTTTGGGAACGATAAGTGGTGGGAAACTCTATCAACTCTATCATGCAGCTTTACGAGACATAAACACCTAAGGAGGTGAAGTGATGCAGAAGAAATACTGGATACTAGCAAGTCTGCTTTTGATTCTCCTAACCTTGGTTGGAGCAGTAACTTATCTAAGTTCTCTGAAACGAATGAGCAATACTGCAACGTTGAGGAAATCTGTGGGTATTAGTACTTGGGGAGATAGCATATTCACGATACCAAAGAACGAACATAATTGGGGTGAGCTTGATGGAGGCATATGGTATAATTTCACATGCTGGATCAAGAGCGAAGCAAACGTACCAATCAACATCTCTTTCACAACTAAGAACTGGATACCAGAAAACATGACTTATGAATGGAAAGTCTACGTGGATAGATTCGGTTGGAACCCAACAGCATTCATTCTATACAAGAACGAATGGACCTATTTCGATTTCTTCCTGAAAATAGATTCAATGCCAGACTACATCTTTAACTTCAGTTTTGACATAGACATGAATTCTACAGAATGCATTCCATAGGACCATAGAGACTTGGTACGTTAATGGGATAAAAGAAGAGGTAACCGAAAACCCTCCGGTATTAGGCGAGGAAAGGAAGACAAGTATGGAACGCTCCTTTCCTGAAAGTCCTGCCTCGATCCCAGCGGAATACTCAAGTCTCTAAACCAATACCCTTATATTTTGGTTACACTGTTATGTGTATAAGACTCGGTGATTTGAATGGCAGAATGGTTCCTATCAAAGCCGCATTGTTTGCACAATCGTTTAAGTAGCAAACAGTCCGGTACAAAGTCACAAGAGTCGGAATAAACAAGATCACCAGTCTTTTGTTGTAGTTCCATTCTGTCATTAATCTGTTCTCTTGTGCGGTGAAGCGGAGGTGGCTGAGTCAGGTTTAAAGCGCCAGACTGCTAACAGGGGCGAAACTTGAAACAGGGTGATACTGGAATCGAATCATTAACCTGACAGATATCTGGTGGGCTTGCCCGCGAAGGTTCAAATCCTTCCCTCCGCGCCAGTTACAAGGAATGCAGGGGTAGCTAAGTCAGGCCGAAAGCGCCGGGCTTAAGCGTCTTTCAAAGACCTTGAGGGCGTAGCTAAGAGGCGTTAAGCTCAAAGGCTTGACACTGAGACACCCGGTCACATAGGTGAAACATCGCCGGTTCGAATCCGGCCCCCTGCACCAGTAACATGCCGATGTAGCCTAACTAGGAAAGGCAGTGGCTTTGTAAGCCACCTCATAGGAGTTCAACTCTCCTCATCGGCTTTTGGATCTATAGCATAACAAGGCAGTGCAGTGGACCTTTAATCCACATATCCGAGTTCAAATCTCGGTAGATCCATTCGGACCATTAGCTTAACCAGGTAGAGCGGTAGACCCTTAATCTACTAATTGCGGGTTCAAATCCCGCATGGTCCTTCAGTGGCTTGAGTAGTGTAGTAGCAGCACAGTGGTCTGTGGAGCCACGAGCAAGAGTGCAATCCTCTTCTCAAGCCCTCATATGCCTGAGTGGACAAGCCTGGAAAGTCAGTTGCCTGCAGAGCAACTAAGCGGGGGTTCAAATCCCCTCTCAGGCTTTCAAGCAGGTGTGATGTAATGGCAACATCCCAGCCTTCCAAAGTCAAACAGAAGGGCTAATAGATCACCATCACTTGTATAAGTGGTGATAAAATGAAAACACCAGCACAAATCAATAAAGAATATAGACAAAGAGTAAGAGAAAAGGCAAATCAAGTCTTCGGGAAGAAATGTTTCTTCTGCGGACATGAAGTAGGAAGAATGCCTCTTCATAATAAGAAAGGAGAAAAGCATCCTACTGATTTGACTGCAAGAGAAGCTTTGAAGAATCCTGAAGATTGGGTTCGTCTATGCAAACATTGCCATCGAGGAGTTCATTTCTCTATGAATATCCTTGAAATGGATTGGGAACAAATAGTTAAACTAGCAAAGAAAGTTTGACTGAGGAAAGCTGATTATCTGGGTTCAATTCCCAGCACCTGCACTCATAGGGGTAGTGGTGTAGTTTGGTCAACATCCCTGGCTTGGAACCAGGTGAACGTCAGTTCGAGTCTGGCCTACCCCACTCATAGTCACGGTTTGGATAGGAGTTGTTGAGATGGGAACCGTGCACATCATAGCTTTACCTACTGAGGAAAAAGACTTTGCGACGGAACAACTAAGCTCCTATCCGTTAATTAAACTATCGAGGTTATAACATGACAGCACTCAAAGATTGCAACAAGTGTGGTAAACAAGTAGACATGAAAGAGATAACCATCGTCTGGGATCCAGAAGGGCACTCTTTTACTTGGGTGTGTGGAAAATGCCTCAAGATATATCGGCAACGTATATAAGTAAGAGCGAATACCTATATATAGTCCAGTAAGTGAGAAGATGGCATACACAACTATGGCTTCACATCCGGATGCGGGTTATTAGCCCGCAACCCAGAATCGGCTGGCAGTCGACTGGGAGGGTGAGGAGTCAGATGAGTGGGAAAGAAGAAGCATATCAAAGGAATAAAGGAACACACTACCTGCAGAAGGTGTCGTGTCCCGATAGTCTCTTGGAGTGCACTAGACCCAGTATGCATAAACTGTGCAATCTGGGGAGGACCCAAGAAAGACTAAATCCTTTCTTTTTTAGTAACACTTCTCGTGGTGTAATAGCAGCATAATTGACTGTAAATAGTAGAGCGAAGGGAATTGACTAACCGATGAAAATAGCTGAGGGCTATGGACTACCTGTTCGTTCGAATAGCAGTTACCAATCGGACTTGGTGCAAATCCAAGCGGGAAGACCAATAATAGGTGAATCGTAATGGATAAGAAATTGCTCTATCTCAAGTCAGTAAACCATGATGTCATCACTGTCTATATTGCTAAGGGAAGTTCTGTCCAGAAGACATTGAACTTACTGAAAAGAGAAGAGCCAATCGTACAGAATATTAAATCAAGAGTGACTAGGCAAGCAATCGAGACAGCATTCCAGAAGATCAAAAGCTTCCTAGCTAGTCCTCCTCCTTCAGAGAATGGATACATCGTTGTAGCTTCAGCCACTGACTTTGCTTGGACAGTAGAGTTCCTAATAGAGGAAGACTTCTATCGTTGTGGTAATGAATTCTATTCTACACTTCTTGAAGAGATCCTATTACTCAAACTTTATCCAATAGGGATAATAACAATAGATACTAAGGAAGCCACGTTAGGTCACATAGGTTCCACGATCCAGATTCTCAAGTACATGACTTCAGGAATACCAGGGAAGAGTCACAAAGGAGGACAATCTCAACGAAGGTATGAACGTGAAAGAGACATGGCAGTTGCAGCTTTCTTCAAACGAGTAGGAGATGCTGCTAAACTCTTTGTGGAGAACTATCCCATAGAAGAACTATTGATCTCTGGATGTGGGCAGACAAAGGATGACTTCCTAAAGGCAAAGTACTTAGACTACCGCCTCAAAGCGAAGGTCACTGAAGTCATTGATACCCAATACACTGGTGAGCACGGAATCAGGGAAACCCTGCACAAAGCACTACCCCTTCTACAGAAGAATGCTTATGCAAGGGAGGTCCAGGTCGTTGAAAGGGTGTTTGAAATGCTGGGTAAGAACTTTGAGGCAGTAGTCTATGGACAAGATGAGATCAAGAGGCAGATTCATTCAATCAAGAAGATTATCAAGATAGAAGAGATCAAGGAAGAATATCAGAAGGAAACAGTTATCTTGCACTTTCACGGGGAACATTATGAGAAGATTAAGTCCTTGGGAGGAATAGTCGGAACCAAATAAGGTCTGTCGGTCAGTTGGAACTGATCCCTGCCTGTCAATCTAAGAGCTCTCAAAAATGAGAGTGGGGTGGTGGACGAGGCGGCCCAGACTGGAAAATCTCCAAACTATACTCTTAGAACAGAACGTAGGGGAAGCGGGTCCGATTCCCGCACAGACCGCCATTAAAGTGATTGCATGAATATAAATGCAGAGAATAATTCGTTTGTGCATTTCTGCACTCTTTCTCGGTTACCATATATTGATTTCCATGTCCCTGGAAAAGATCGGGAACGCCTCTATCTGAAGATTGAATTAGGACAATTCTGGGGAATAACAATTGGAATTTGGGATATGGAGCATCATATCAGGAAATGGAAAAGACTAAGATTTTATACTAGATTAAAAGATCTCAAGAAGGAAAGGAAATGGTAAGAATATATCACATGAGAACTAGATGGGAACCTGCAATATCAGATGGATTAACTTTGCCATGCTATATTTGTAGGGAAATTCCCAAGTTTGATTACAGTGTAGATCATGCTTTCTGGAAGGAGGTAGTAGAGAAAAAATATCGACTTGGAGTGATTTGTCTTCCTTGCTTAGATAAGTTGGCTACTGCAAAAGGATTGAATCTCTCGAAGCATCTGATTGAAGTTCAGTTCACAGGTATCAAGAAGACTATTGTCTTAGTTCCTACCAAAGTCTTCGACTACAGCAATTTCAAGAGAAAGAAGCCGGAAGAAAAGTGAAATGAAGAATGAATAAACTCTCAAAAGAAGCAGATATTTGGAAACAAAGAAGGAAGAAAAAGGAAAGATCATAATGGTTGATAGAAAAGAAATTGTCCAAAAATATATTGATGAATGCCGATCACTTTCTGCTCTTGGAAGAGAATATCATATTTCCCGTTTCAAAGTGAGAGATATTCTCGAGGAAGCTAATATTCCAATAAGGATTCGGGGATATAGACCAAGAACTTTGAGAATTCCTACTGATGCGCGGAAATTAGCTTACATCGCTGGGATTGTCGATGGAGAAGGAACAATAAGTTATACACATATAAAGAATGGATTCAGAGAGAAGGCTCCCTTCATTGCCATAAAGAATACAGATAAGAATCTAATTGATTGGTTAGTCAAAACTCTAGGAGGAAATGTGAGCGAAGGAAAGGTCAGGAAAGGTTGGAAGACTCCTTATAGATGGTACAAGTACTCGACGTTGGATGTCTATGATCTTGTGAGTGTCCTGAGACCTTACCTAATAATTAAGAAAGAAAATGCAGATCTGGTTCTTAAGATCTGCAAAGAAAGGATGGGAAAGATTTGAACGCTCTCTCCAAGCATTTAGAAACTTGGTGGCTATTAAGAATTTCAGATTTCAAAGCAGGAAAAGCTCTTTCACCTATTACCTTGAGAGGTCTTTTCTATCTTATGCGATTGAAGGTAGGACAGAAGAAAATGCCTAAGAAAGGAGGATTCTATGCAATCATAAAAAGAATAGAAGCAGAAAAGAAAGTAAATCGAGAAAAGCTTGGACTTGTCTCAGAACCAAAAGTCAATATCATTTCTCGATGGGGTGAAGAGCCTCTTCTCAAGGCTGATTTGAACAAACTGAAAGGAGCCTTGGCATTTCTTTACATTGAGAAAAGTACTATAGTAGAAGCGATAGAACAAGATAAAAGCCTCACAGATAGAGGAATTGTCATAATTAAAGGAATGGGATTTGCTCCTAGGGAAATAAACAGAGTCTTGAAGAAGGCTCAAGAATTGGGAATTCCTATTTTCACACTCACAGACTTTGATGCATCAGGGATCTTAATAGATTTGAAGATCCAGCAATCTGGAGTCTCTACGACTAGATTGGGTATAGATCCAGATCTAGTAAAAACACTTGGTCTTAAAGTCTCAGATGTTCGAGAAGCTCTTCCCAGAGGCAAGGGTAAACTTGGCCATTTCAAATACCTTCAAACCAATTATCCAAAACTAGCTAAAGGATTTCTAGATATTGGAGTAGGAGGACAGCCATATCGCATAGAGATAGATGGTGTCTTTGCATTGGCTGGAAAGGACAGGTTCATTGAGGAGATACTCAAACGTGCAGACTTAGCAGTTCCAGTCAAACCTGTCAAGAAGGCTTTGAACTATAAGAAAATACCCAAGAAGGTGGAAGGGATGAGAAGCACGGTTCATGATCTTGTAGACAATATGTTTACCAAGACTGCCATAGGTGCAGAGCAAGGACTCATAAAGAACAATGAGTCATTTAACAAGATACGCCTGAGTGAAATAGAGAAGAATATTGAAGACAAGATAGAGAAAAAGGGTGAAGAAGTTCCTACCACTCAAGTCTTGGAAGAGACAATCAAAGCATTGCAAAAACTTCTGGCAGAACAAAAAGCCAAGGAGAAGAAGAAACCATGAAACCGATAAAGATAGATTGCCCTATATGTACCAAGACTATACACATCGATCCTGAGATAGATTTAGTTATCTGTCAGAACTGTGGGCAGATGTTTAAGGTCAAGATTGAAATAACATTGGAGCAAACCAAATATGAGAAGATACTCTGAGAAAGAAGTGTGGTCAAAGATACTGGGATTTCAAGTAGGAGATTATGTCAGGTTTAGATTCCATGGATCTTTACAGCACTGGTTTTATTATGGCAAGATAGTATCAAAAGTCTCAGATAAGCATGTCAAGTTTCTTATTAACTTGGAACATCCTTATTGGTGTGGAGTGCCAGTCTTCAATAATGATGAGATTCATCTAGCACAGAAGAGGTCCAGGAAATGAAGTTCAACACAAAGAGAAGTTTTGAGATTCATACGTGTATGAAAGAAAGAGTATGCATCTGGTGTGGTAAAACTATTTTCAAAGGCAGTAGGTATTACTCGAAGCCAGAGTCAAACAAGATGATTGCCAGACTTCTGGAAGAAAAGACTGGCTATGATATCCACACTATCAAAGCCCGTACTCATTTCTGGTACTGTGACAGAGTTTCTTGGCCTTTCTGCTCTACCGAATGTATGAGTAGTTTCTCAAGTTATACCTGGGAAACTTTGCCATTTAATGTGAGAGGAAGAATGGGAAGCAGGATAGTTGGTATAGTGAATAAGATCCAAGATGTCATAGGAATGATAACTGCACTTGGTGGATCAAAGGGGAAAGATCATGAAACAAATGAGGCATAGTTCCATGGAAAGTGAATGTATATATTCCCAGGACACTGTAAAGTAGTTGAGTGACTATGAAAGAAGAAACAACGAAGATGAAAGACGTAGTCTTAGTCTCTAGAAAGACCACATGTATCCCAATTGCAATTCCAGAAAGGACTGTACCATCCTCGAGAGTCTTTGACATTAGGCAATATAGAGAAAAAGACTGGGTACTTATCTTCATGGACAAAGAAACCTATGAATCACTCAAGGCCTTATGTGAAGCACGAGGGCTTGATGTGAAGAAAGTTGTATATGGCAGTATTATGAAAACAAGAGATCTATTAAGGGAGGAAGAGAAAAAGAATGGTAAAGAGAAATCCGAGCTTTAAAGTTGGATCAGTTGAAGGAAGAAAATCTTTGAGGGTTAGCGAACTATTTAGATGCCCTAGAGCATTACAATTTGAGTTCCTCTGCTCTCCAAAGGATCCTGAAAAATACGAGACAGTGCGAGGAAGATGGCTTCATCTGTTATTTGAAGAATACTTAGGAATCGATCCTTCAGTGTACCAGTCTTATTTCCGTAAGAAGATGCTCAAGTATGTGGATGTCTCATATTCTGATCCTTACGTAAAGAGGAGACTGGTTGAAGATCTGCTTGAGTATGAAGCCAAGATCAAGACTTTTCTTCTGAATACAAAGCGTGGCAAAGATATTTCGAAGAATGCTCACAAGTATCAGATAGAAGAGACAATGAGGATTCCGGTAGAAGAACTGGGTTTGAACCTTCCTATACCTATGGAGATTCAGCAGAAATATTGTCTTTCAGGGAAACCAGACTTTAAGTACAAAAACCAGATAGTAGAGATCAAAGGTCGAAAAGAATTAGCTCCTAATCAGAAAATGCAGGCTTTTGCATACTCCTTTATGGCTGATGTCGTAGAACCAGGAATCAAACATGGTAACCTCTATCTGCTATTGGGTGGTAGCAAGGTGAATGTAAAAAGGAATCCTTTCTATACATGGAGACCATGGAAGAGAAATCCTAACCAAGAACTAGCTGATAGAATCACTGAGCTGATCTGGAACTTTGAGAAGATAGGAGATAACAAGGAAATGCTAGAAATTAGAAGAAGTGGTGATTGCCAATTCTGTGACTATTGGACTTCATGCATGACTATCAAGAAACCACGAACAGATTGGAGAGTTATCTACAAGAAGAAATAGGAGGTGCATGTAGATGGAAATGAAGAATAAGACTGTAATAGGTAAGAAGATATTCGCCTATGTTAAAGTCAAGGACCTGAAGATTTCCGAATATAATGTTAGGCCAGGAGCCACACCTGAAGAGAAGGAGGAAATCAAGACTGAATTAGCCAAGTCGATAAAAGAGCTAGGACTTCAACAACTTCCAGTTATCACTCCAGAAGGAGAAGTCTTCATTGGAGGGCGGAGAACTATAGCATTCAAAGAACTTGGAGAGGAATGGATGCTTGCCGAGATCAGAAATGCTGCACCCTTTGAACAGATGATTGCTTCTTACACAGAGAACTTCCATAGAAAGAGTCCAGATTATATGAATGAAGGTAGACTTTTCAAAGAGATGATCAAGGAAGGAGTTGCAAAAGGAGATATCAAGTTGCAAGGCCATGGTGACAAGGGGCATGGTATACTTGGCAAGAAACTAGGAATTTCCAATGATTATGTAGATGCCAGGGTTAGAATCTTTGAAACTCTCAGTTCCGCCGCCGGCGGATCTGGAATAGCCTTTGAACAAGCAAGGATGCTAAGTACCTCAGATATACCAGATGATAAAAGGGCAGAACTTGTAAAGATGGCAAGTGAAGGAATCAAGACCCAAGATCTCAAGAAGATTATAGCAACTACAAATGCTACCAAGGCACTACTTGAGGGAGAAACCGAGGAAGTACAGAAACAAGCAGAAAAGGAATTCAAAGACCAACTATATACTAAGGACTTGGACATTACAGCGATTAAATGGAGACTCGAAGAGATCGCTGGAGATTCCCATTCAACTGGCAAAGGAAGAATCTGGTGGGATGAGCATGGAATCACTTCAACAGAGGAAGCAATAGCGTGGTTCAAGAAATATGGTGGTCGACATCTTAGAGATCTAAAAGGTTCAGATGGCGAATGGGACAAGACAAAGGAGAAAATGACAAACGGAGGAAAGAATGAGGATGACTGACATAAAAATAGGTTGGGAACGGTGGCATCCTAAGAGCCCAGTCAAGTCCATAGAAGAAGAAATAGACGCATTCTACGATCTATATCCTGCGCCCTACAAGAAATTCAATGATCCAACTACAGTCAAAGGAGATATCATAGAAGACTATCAAAGAAACATACGAGTAAAACTCAACAGATACCGTTGTCCGGTTTGCAATGTGAACTTCAATCTTTTTGAGGAAGCAAATGATCATGCCAACAGATTCTTGAATGGAACTGACGACCATCCGGCCATGAAACCTGAAGACATAGAGGAAATAGAATTCCAAGAACATCTAGCAGCGGCTCTAGTCTATTATGAGATAGTACGCCCAGAAGAAATAATTCCATATGTTCCTTCAGTAGAGAAAAGTTTCCGGAATCCTGGCCTGCTTCCCACAGTTGCACAAAGAGAAATACATGACAAACAAGTTAGGACTTGGAGGAAACAAATGCAAGTAACCGCTGGACAAAGAAACTTCCACATCGAAATGATGCCTGGTGGAGATATTCAAGAGAAAGGTGCTGGTGGCAAATGGTGGTACTGGTGTCCACAGGAATTTCATAATGATTCATGGATTTCTCTATCACCAGAGGAACTGGGAACTATTGGCCAGACAAAACAACAGGTAAGAGTACTATGTATTCTTGCTATCATACCTGCCGACCTGCAAGTATCGAGATCCTCAATTGAAACTGAGCAAGGAACAGAACCTTCTGAAGATGTATCTTAATTTCATGAATACGAAGAGAGAAACATCAGGGAGGAAAGAACGAAATGAAAAGACGAACTATCAAGTATCATACCTACTATACCATCTGGGAGTATCCTAGAGTTCTAAAACTTGATATGGAATGCGATGATGAAAGAGAACTTAGAGAAATGCTGAGGAAAATAGACAGGGCAGAAAAAGCTATATCTACTATGGTCGGCATGGAATGGCTTCATGATGGAGAAGCTGGAATATCCAAAGAAGCAGGTAAGGAATATCAAAGACTTTCTGATACTTGGCAAGAACTTTATGATCACTACCTTAATCTACGGATTAAAAACAATACTGCTACAGCAATGGAAATGCACTATTGGTGGGCGAGGAAGTTCTAATGATAGAGAACATAGATGAAATGTGGAATGATTTGAAGGATGATCCAGATACTCAAGAATTTCTGGAATACTTTAGGAATTCTAAGAGCCATATCAACTACAAGCAGATTGATCAGAACATCAGAGATCTAATCAAAGTTTTCAATAGAATTCCATGGTTAGAAACAGAAGGATGCTGTGAAGGCCATTATAATGGGCAAAGTCAAAATAGAGGAAAAGGATACATCCAATTTGACGCACTGGATGATGAACTAGTAGAAAGTGTGCTCGTTCCTTTGCTAGAGAATGCTAAACTGCCTTGGGATACGATGGAAGTAGAATTGAAGAAACGCTGGAGCTTTGATTTTGGGAAACGAAAACGCGAGACTATTTTTGGATGGTTTCTATGCTGGAATTGTCAAACCGAGAAAGACAGAGAAAGACTCTTCAAACTACTCTCAGATGCAGTAACCAGATATGTGGAGACGAGAATATGAACAAGAGCATGTCTTCACTTATCATCTATACTTTGGAACATTGCCCCAAATGCAAAGTTCTCACGAGTTATCTTAAATCAATGAACATAGAGTTTGAAGAGAAGAATGCTCAAGACTTTATATCTTACTTGACTAATCAAGGATATTACTCTGCCCCTGTCTTGGAATTAGATGGAGAACTCTTTGACTTCAGAAGTACCAAGCAAGTAACTCTTATATTACACAGGCATGGATATCCTATTTGAGGCAACGTTCGATCGAGACTCAGATTGTAGAAGGAAGAAACTTGGAATTTGAAATTCTTTTTGCAAAAGATTTGCAAAGAAGATATAGAAAGCGTGGCAGACGGGTAATGAAGGATATTAAATATTCAAGAGGGTTCGCGTTCTATCATCCAAAGAAAGCATTTCTAATTATTGATAATCTTTGTGAAGATCTAGGTCGAGATTATGATACAGAGAAAAAACTTCTCATTGGGGTTGAGGAGCAGATAACATGGACTACTATACATGAACTCATCCATCTATACTGGCCGCCATGTCAAGGTTTCTCATTGAGTGGAGAAGAACGTAAAGCTGATCTGATAACAAATATCTTGACAGATTCAGATCAAATCAATGTAATAGAGCGATCTTTATATCTCACAGAAAGAAAGACTCTATATCGGAAGTGAGAAAACGGTAACTATTTGGGATTGCCGCCGTAAGGAAAAACTTACTAGTAGACGGGTAGGAGGAGATTTTGCCCTCACAATAACAAACGGGAACAATGAAGCAGAATTTGAAATATGGTTCCAAATGAAGGGGCCCAACAAGCAAGTCTATGAGAAGATAGAGAAGCTGATGGAGGAAGTTAAATGTCAGATGAAAAGACAGGAAAAATGAAAGTTGAGCCTAGAAAGATGAATCCAATAAGTGCTTTCCTAGCTAAGAGAAGAAGACAGAAGAGAAAGAAACGATTCTTTGAGGCCAAGATAGGGACGGACAAATACGAGTCTTTCCTGAAAGAAGTTGATAATGCTCTGGCTGATATGGTCAGAAAGATTCCTGATAACGGCTTATTCCTTGATAAGATGGGAGAAGAAACTGCACATTGGTTGAAAGATTTGCCTTACATTAATCTAGCAGCATTCAAAGCCGGAACCTGTTATGGGGTTTTCGCTTACTGCAGAATGAAGAAAGAACAGGAATCTAAGAGGAAGCAATATCTAGTCTAGAAGGGATAAGATGGGTCTGACAATAAAACGAGAGAATAAGACAATCAGAATAGGTTCAACATTGGCACTAATTCTAGGATTCATTGCTTTCATAATAGCAATATTTGAAGGAGGCATTGGATGTCTATTGATCATTCCGTTCTTCTTCATAGGACTTTTTGGTTCTATTCTAGGTGCACTACCTTTTGTAGGGCCGATTCTTTACTATCTGGGTATAGGTTGGATATTTAAAGCTATTCTGGGATTAACTCCTTTCCAGATGCCAATCTCAACAGGTATCATATTCTATAGCAATCTAGTATTCTCAATGGTCTACTGCTTTGTGACCTCAGCCTTGACTGTCATCTTCTTAATACTGAGACGGAAAATCAAAGTAACATTTGAAAAGAAAGGAAAAATAATGGAGATGTTAAAGAACATTGGAAAACAAAAGAAAGATAGGACTACTTAGGTTCTTTGCTTTCATAGTAGGTCTCATGGGAGGAATGGAATCCGCCTACTTTCTACTATTCAGCAGAACAGGAGCAGGTTTCTTCGTCTTCCTTATATCATGGGTGTTTTATTACACCTCACTGTGGACACTAATAGGAAAGCAATGGAGTGATAAAGTTGGGCAAGCGTAATCAAATCTATGCTCGATATGTAAGGATCATGGCTTCGGCCGATAATCCTAATGAGATATACCTAGTCCTGGAGAAAGATGCTCCAATGGATAAGAAGTATATTCGCCAGTTTGACAATATGTTTGCTGGCAAAGATATCATATTGACAATAGGTGTACTCATTCGCAACAAGAATCCGAAAGAAGAAGAACAGGCGGAAGTGGAGTCAGGACGAAGGAGACCGAAGAAAGAAGAAGATGCTGATGAAGATAAGCCTCCACAAGACTCACCATTTTGGGATGTGCAATCTTGACAAGATATGAAGAACGAGGATATTGCTCTCTATGCCAGGCATGGGTCACCAAAGAGAACTTGCTTAAGATCTATATCAAGGGCGTAGATAGATATGTGTACTACTGCAGGATACACCGAAAACAAGTGCGACTCAAGGCGAGAGGAACACCTATGTCAACTGTCAGGAAGTAAAATCGTGAGCATTTGTGATGGATGCCCAGAAATAAGAAACTGCAAAAAAGAAAGGCTGAAGACTTATCGATTTAATGATGGCACTGTCTATGAGGCCTGTGGAGATCGCAACAAAAGTGTCAATGTGAAGGAGGGAAAGAAATGAAAGGTTTAGGTTGTGGTGGATGTCCCACCAAGGGAGATGAGAAAGCACAACAGAAGCAACTCGAAGAAATGATGAAGAAACGAGTCAAGTCTGTTGACTGCCCATACAAAGGAGCATGCACTCAGAAGGTCCTAAAAGAGGAAGCTGAACTGATGTGCATGGACCGTGAAAAGTCCCAAGAAACTGTGATGGTGCATGTAAACGGCCATCATATCTGGGAAATGTGCAAAGTCTTCCACGAGACAAAACAAGGGAGAGAGGGCAAACTACCGAAGGACTGGTTTTAATTCTAGTTCTTCAAACCAGTTATCTCTTTCACCAACTCTCTTTCCTCTTGTAAATAAGAAGGTAAACGTATGAAGATAAGAATAACATTTGCTAGGGATGCAGCATCCCATGAAGAAAAGCTAACTTTATTACTCATGAGATTCTTTGAACCAACCAAACTATTCTGGCTAGGTTCTCATGATAGTTGGGGTAGTCAACCTGAAGCTATAATGGAAGGAGCTATCCCAATCAATCCGTTCGAAGCAATGGAGCAAATCAATGCCACGATGGTCAAAGAAGTCAAGGATTGGTCACATTCCTTTGTGGTAACTTGCATAGAAATGGAGAGTGCTCAAGAGAAGGAAAAGATTGCAACTTGGATACTAGTTGACAAACTTAAACCAGGAAAGCTTATATGAAGAAAAGACTTACATGATATAGAGGATGAGTTTATGAGCGTAAGAGAGAAAGTAAAAGTCCAAATCGATGAGATCGAGAAGACTCTTTACGGAATGAAAGATGTCGTTAAGATCTATTGCCTCTCCAAAGCAACTGATCTCACTGTAATGCTGCTAGGAGCTCATGCAACAGCCAAGTCTTCTCTAGCAAGAATGTGGTCTATTACCACTGGACTCAACTACAGAGTTGTCACTTCCTCAGAAGTGGATGAATCGTTGATCGCATATATTGACCCAGCTATCTTCAGAGAGAAGAACATAGTCCAGATGCGTAGAGGAGAACTGATGGAGAAGGAGCACATAATTATCGATGAATTCTTCTTATGGCTGAATAAGTATCGTGCAAAGTTGCACCAGTTACTAGAAGAGCATACCTATGCAGGATTAGATGTGCTAACTAAGACTTACACTTTCCTGTCTAACCCGCTGTCCGAATATTATGCAGGGCAGATTGAGGAGAAGAACTTAGCTACGATTGACAGAATAGATCTATTTGTCCCGGTTAATCAGCCTAAGATCGTACCAAGCGAAACCATGATGCGAAAGTTTGCTAGATATGGTAGAAATGAGAAGACTCTAGACAAGGTAATATCTTGGGAAGATTATCAGAAAGCAAAGGAAGAAATCGCTCAAGTCACTGTGCCTTCAAGAATAGTGATATGGCTCACATTGTTTGCTCATTCGATGGCCTCCTGTAAACATACTCCTGACAAATGGTCTGTTTCTCTAGCCAAGATGAAGAAACTTTGTGCAGCTTGTAATGAAAACAACCACCTATGTGGCAAGGTCTTGTTATCCAAACCAAGATTTCTACGAGCTACTATTATCCTAGCCAAAGGTCTTGCTTGGCTGAATGGGCGAAGTGCTGTTAGCTTCGATAATATTAATGAAGCCATCCATTATACACTTCCACATAGAATCGCCTGGATACAAGAAGAATTATCCTATGCGGAATCACTAGAACTAGTTCCCGAGTTAACTCAGCAATTCAATGACGAGATGCTTGCGTGGAAAAACCGTGGTATATTCTCTGAATTAGCAAAGATCATAGAAGGGAGCAAGAAGACTCCACCTGTATATGAAGAGAAGATCGGTCAGAGCTTAAGCATTGATGTCTCGGAAATTCATCTTCTGAAAGAGTTTGTAGCAGAGACTCTCCAATCAGTCAAAGAAGATATCTCTAAGTTCTATATAACTGAAGGGGCAATAGAAGACTTTGATACATTGGCAGATCTTCAACAATTCCTAGAGCAATCTGGAATAGAAGCATTTGATAGAGATGAGATGATCTATGCAATAGTGAGCAAAAGCAGCAAACTTTTCTTCTCAGTTCCATCTACACCAGAAAACATAGAGAAATTTGTTGGTGCCCTTGTAGCCTTCCATAAGAAGGAACAAGTACAGATCGATGACAAGACATTGCTTGAAAGGAAGTTTGGAGAAAGTCTAGCATTCGACTCAGAGCTAATAAAGATGAGAGAATACCAGGGTGAAATCCAGATGCTTTTCGAGGACAAGGTCAGACGAATTGCATTTGTTAAACTATGGAGTGGACCCTGATGTCAACAGTAGCACCTTTGCCTGCAGATGTAGTGAAAGCTTTCCCTGAAGTCTATGGGCACACAATCAAGAAAGAGAAGAAAGAGAAAGTGACCATAAAAGGCATCGAGATAGAAATCAAGAGATACAGTACCACTCTCAAGACAAGTGGAATTAGAGTGTCACTCATAGATAATTCAGGTGCCTTCTTTATCAAGTTCAACGAGTACATTGCAAATGTTGAAAATCAAAGACCGGCAGATGAGAAGGCAATGGGAATGTGGTCATTCACTACTCTATCTGCCCTAGACCCAGGCCTTGAAGAAGTCGAAGGGGCAGGTTATTATGTTTATCAGAATAACATCATCTTTAATGAAGAAGAGAAATCAGGCGCACCCCTAGCGAGACTGATGCTTTTCATTGAATATTACAAGAAGAAGTTCAACATAAGAACATTCATCAAGGAGGATGAATTCTCGGAACTGGACAAGCTGGAACGTGAATGACAAAGGAGTTAATTACACCAAAGAACTTTGCTAAGATTCGCCATCGGTTAGGGGAACTACACATCCATTGTTGGAAAATGTCCAGGCCTCTATTTCCTAGGATGAGACTAGACTTTAGAGTATTCCCTCATGAGTCCTATTTCTCGACCACAGGGCAAATCTGGTGGGTTACTCCATTTTGGCGTGGAGATGCCTTTGCTCTTTCAATCCTGTTTCACGAAGGGCATCATTGGAATATATATCCTGTTGATATTTTCAGAAGTCTTAAGGAAGTCTTTGATGCAAGAAGACTCCTGGCCGAAGAGGTAGGCTTCAAACCAGAGATCAAGAAAAGATCACTTTGGGCCACAGAAGAAGACTGGTCTAAGTTTGGACATCCTATTGAAGAGTTCCAGTTTGTTGAGAATATTCTTGGTGACTACCTCATTAATTGGCACATTCATGATATCTATCCTACTGTCTGGAATGATCTGTGGAACTTCCTGTTCATCGATGGAACATTCTATACTAAAGAGAAAGCCTTGAAACGAGATACAACTTTCCTTCTATACATGGCTGTGTATCCAGAACTTATAACAGGACTCCCGGCTATAAAAGTGCAAGAACAAGCATCAATAGACAAGATCCCTAAGATAGCTAAGATTATTAGAGACTGTAGAGGAGCACGAATCTCGACAACATATGCCTTGAAAGAATTAACCAAACTTTTTCACGACAACATTATGAAAGACTTCAAGGAAGGGCAAGAGAATGCAGAAGGGAAAGCTGGTAAGATGGAATGCCCCCAGTGCCATAATGATGAATGGCAAATCACTGCTTACCAAGATGAGAATGGAAACTGGGTGAATGTATGAGAAAGAGAGTTACCTTCGAAGGCTTAAAAGCAAACGTGGAATTCTATGTCGAGTGCCCAGCATGTGACAAAGAGCTTATAGTTACTGTTATCTTTGCTAATATCAAATGTCCAGCATGTGGTTGGATATTCAAACCAAGCAAAATACTTTCAAGAAGAAAGACACAGAAGAATCCCTCATTCAGGGAATTTAGTACAGGTGTGGAGGTTAATGCGAAAAAAGACAGGACTCAAGTGCCCTAAGTGTGGAACAGTAATGATCAAGAGTCCCAATGCAAACTATCTTGATCCATTTGAAATGGGCTACCATTGTCCACAGTGTGACGCTCATTACTCATTTGACAATTGGCAAAACTACTATGAGATATGTGCATATGAGGACAAAGAAAAGGAGAAGAATAAACCCAAACCTTTCAATCCATCAGTAAGAGGAAGTGCGGCAAAGTGAAAGTCAGACTTAAATGCAAGAAATGTGGTTATGAGTTTGAGACTAACTTACAGGTCAATCCACTGGGATCCATGAAGCCTGGCACTAAGAATCCTGCTTCTGGAATAAAGATAGATAAGGATTCACTTGACAAGATCCTTGAAGCTACGAAAGGCGCTTCCAGAGAAGAACTTGAGAAGCTAGGTCTTCTCATTGAACCAGGAGATTGGGATAACGCTCAAGAGCGTCTTGCATTAAGGAAATTTCTGCTTGAGAACTTGAAGATTAGCAGAGACAAGAAACAGCAACGTGGAGAGAAATACGTAGTAGCTACAGAACCCTGGGCTATGGGTGATTCTTTCAGAGATGTTGACCTAACTTCTTCAGAAGTGAAGAGCATGGGTGTAGATGATCTAAGGATGGTTCCTGGAGTTACAATGCAGAAGAAAGTCTATGGTATAACGAAAGGGCGTGACACTGAGGAGCTTAAAGGGATCAAATTCCTAGTAATCATAGATGGTTCAGGAAGCATGATATCTGGTAGTGGAGGAAGAGGTTACATAGACGGAGGCAAGATCGGCAAGGCTCTTTTGATAGGGAAAGAGGTCTATGAGATAACTAAGAGACTAGCATTTGAATATCTACTGGTTCTCTTCTCTGACAAAGGAGTAAAGGTTGACAAGAAAAGATTAAGAGAATTCTGGGCAGATGCTAATGAGCGACTCAATTATGCTATATGGAACGGAGGGACACGCTTAGCTTCTGGACTAGAACAATTTACAGAGGAAGAATACAAGGATTCCAATGTGATAGTTATCTCTGACATGGATATCTCAGACTTTGTTGAGACACGAGAGACCATCATTAAACTATCCAAGTTGACAAATACCTTCAAGATTATTGTCATCGAAGATACGAGCATAGATATAGAGGAACGACAGAAGAAGGTTAGACAGATGTTCCCGGCCGACATCAATCTGAAGATTATGTACCTGGGTGTGAAAAGGGAAGGAAGTTAGAAAGTGTTAAATATGATGTATGAATATAACTTATTAGGTAGAAACAAATGGATAGAAAAGAGTACATGCGGAAGTACAATTGTGAACATAAAGAAAGAAAACGAGAACTTACTAATAAATGGAGAGAAGAACACAGAGGAGAATATCTTAAAAGTAACCTCAAGTCAGTCGAGAAACGCCAGAAAAGAATCCGACAGGAGATTTTTATTTTGCTAGGGAATAAATGCACGAATCCAAATTGTCCCATTCCTTCAGAAAAGTTAGATCCTCGAGGACTTCAGATTGATCATGTTAATGGTGGAGGAACTAAGATGAGAAAGAAATTAGGAATCTCTAATTGCTATTTCCGTATCCTCAAAGAAATAAAGGCAGGCTCTCTAGATTATCAATTACTTTGTGCATACTGCAACTTTATTAAACGCCTTGATACTAAGAGGGAAAGAGGTGGAGTAAATGGCTAAATTCCAAATGAAAAATGACTGGTATGAACTAACAATCAAGACAGGTAACTCACAGAAGATTGAACTAGAGATAGCCTTTGCCGAGAAAGAAATCCCAGAGCAAGAACTTAGGAACCTGGAATTGTCTGTCCGCTTATTACTCGAAGCCTGTGGACGTTTCGCTACTAATCCATCGAGGAGATAAATGGTGTTCGAGTTCCATTTCGAGAGGTTCACACCATTCCATAAGAAGAAGGTAATGGAATTTCTTGGGAAGTTAAGCTTACATACCAGAGAGATGCTATCTATCTCAGGAATAGATGCCAAATCTATCTATCATTCCTTTAGGGAGGATTGGAGAATCACGGCTCCAGTGTGCTTGTACCATGAGCAAGAAGTCATAGCAATTGGCAGGCTAAGTGACTGGGATGATGGACTTTACCTTTCTTGTCTAGTCGTAAGAGATGATATTCAAAAGAAAGGATTTGGTTCCAAACTCATGAAGTATATGTTTGCTCTAGCTATCCTCAATGGTTCAAAGAAAATGTATCTTGAAGTGAGAACTGATAATCCAGTAGGAATTAGCTTCTTCAAGAGAATGGGATTTCATACTAAGAAAGAACTTGAAATGACTTACCTAATGGAGAGGAAACTTACATGAAGATGACAAAGGCGAGAGCAGAGCAACTACTTGAGAAAGTAGAAGAGCAACTTAAAGGAGCAAGAGGCAACTTACAGATATGTAAAGATGAGATCGAGATCTGGTCTTGTGCAAAGGCTTATCTCGAATTCATAATAAGTGGGATTAAGCGTAACCCTTCTCTAAAGAGGGGAGAAAAAGAAGATGAGTAACGAAACCAAGAAAGTTTGGTGGGACTTCTTTGGGAAGATCTTCCGAGGTCGCAAAGAGGATTTGCCTGAAGGCATGGACTATTGTGACAACTGTGGCAAGATCTATCCGAAAGAAGACCTGCACCATGTCATACAATACTTTGGTAGTAATGAAGAACTGACCTTATGTGAGGATTGTTCGGAATTACCACCTTCAACATGGAGGAACAGGTTTGGATATAATCGAAAGTCTAGAGAATGAAGCCTACATAGATGGTAGTTCCACTGGAATGTATGGTTATTATCTAGTCCAGAGTAAAGAGACTTTCATAATCAAGGACCAACCAACAACCAATAATCAAGCAGAATGGTTGGCACTCTATGCTCTAATTCTTGACTTGCCACAAGGTTGGAAAGGAACAATATATTCTGACTCCCTCCTGGTAGTAAACCAGTTTGGTGGAGGATACAAGATCAAGAACCTTGAACTTAAGAGGATTCATGACTCAAGCAAGACTCTCTGTTTCCAGAAGAAGTTATCGTTAAATGTTGTTTGGGTCCCGAGGGAAAGAAACATAGTTGGGAAGAAGCTAGAACGTGAACTAGCAAAGGAACGGAAGAAACGATGGCAGTTAAGAAACGGAGAATAGTCAAGACCCTTTATGCAGAGGATGGAGGCAAGGCTCTTCGTCTTCAATTCACAGAAGAAGTTGTAGCTAGATTGCGGAAACTACAAGCAACCGTTCAGAATTTACCTCTTGAACAAGGAGAGTATGCATTAATAGAATATTATATGAGAAAAAGCATAGTTCTTGTCCGGAAGAAATCTATTGATATTGGAAACTGGGGATATGAAGGATGGGAAACCTATCTAGGTGGGTCGGACTCCTTGAAAACAATAGATGATCTGCCAGAAGTTCATTTCACTTCGATGTTCTTGTATTATATGCAAGGTGGATATACAGGAGTGGATGACGCGGGAAGGGAAGGATTCACAAAACTTATATTGCCTAAACATAAGGAATTGATAGTCTGGAAGAAGATAGAGGGAACTGCATGAAAAGTCTGGAACACAATGGAATATACCTCCCACACTACAATGTAGTTGGTTTGTCAGTAAAGTATCGAGGGAAACTGATTCCTCTTACTCCCTTGGCAGAGCAATTATGCATTCAGTTCGTCAAAAAGTTTGATCTACCTTACATGCAGGATGAAACTTTTGTTCACAACTTCTTAAATGATCTAATCAGTGAACTTGCAAAGACCGATATAGGAAAGAAGATGCAGTGGGATGAGATAGATCTAGCAGATTGGGACTGGACTCATATTCAAGAATACATTGCCGATTTGAAAGCTAAAACAGAGGCGATGAGCAAGGAAGATAAAAAGACAGCAAGAGAACTTAGTAAGAAACTTAGAGAGGATCTCAAAGAGAAGTATGGTTATGCTGTCATGGACGGCAACAAAGTTCCACTTATGAATTGGGCTTCCGAGCCAGCATGTATCTTTATGAGCAAAGGCAAGAACCCAAACCGTGGTAAGTGGAAATTACCAGTCACCAAGAGTGACATTACCCTAAACTTGAGTTCAGGGTCTCCTGACCAGTCATGGGGTGATATAGTGTGGAAACCAGATGAGATGTGGATCGCGTCATGGTCATCTCCGTTAGATGGCAAGATGAAATATGTCTGGTTCTCGCCTTCGTCAAGTATAAGGCAAGATAAGGAGAGAAAGAAATTCTCCCTCGCTTCTCAGCTAGGAAATGAATTGAATAAACTAGAGCGGTATATTGAAAAGGAGCTAGGTAGCTCTGACTTAGAAAGAAGGAAATTATCTACAGCAGTGTATTTGATTAAATCTCTCGCACTTCGTGTGGGCGATGAGAAACTAGCAGGAGAACACGGTACAGTAGGCTGTACTACTTTAAAGAAAGAGAATATAACTATTGAAGACAGTAGAATCCATCTCTCATTCATAGGAAAAGACTATGTTAAATGGGAGAGGGATTTGGAAGTATCAGAGAAAGTGAAAAGAAACCTAGTTGAGTTTGTCAAGAAAGCGAGGGAGGATTTTATCTTCAAGGGTCTCAATTCAAACAAGATAGCAGAATTCCTGAGAGAAATAATACCAGGACTCTCTGCAAAAGTATTTAGAACTTACATAGCAGGAACAATCTGGGATGAATACGCTAATAAAAATCTCAAAATGATTAGTGGTGAAACTTCTATACCAGTGAGGAAGTATCTCTTCAAACTAACTAACCTGGAAGTAGCCAAGAAACTCAATCATAAGAAAGCCTTACCAAAGAACTATGAGGAAAGACTAGCCAAGAAGAAACTTCAGTTCGAGATGGGAAAGACCAAGCTAGACTTGATAGAAGAAGGAGACTACAAGAAAGTCCAGGCACAGGAAAGGAAGGTAGAGAAGCTAGCCTGTGACTTCGAACTCTTGAGAGATACAACTGAATGGAACTTGGGGACAAGCCTTACTTCCTACATAGACCCGAACAAAGCAATGGCTTTTGTAGAGAAGGCCGATCTTGAAGTTGGTGACGTATACTCTAAATCATTGAAGGAGAAATACTCATGGGCAATCAAAGAAAAAGGAAAGGAAGAAAGCGAAAACTAAGCACTGAACTTGAGACCCCAAAATGGAAGAGATGGGGCAAGAGGATTCTGACCATAGGGATAATTGCGATTGTAGTTTTTACACTTTTCAATCTATTCACGACAGGGAGTGAGGCGGGGCATTATAATTATTGTGTAGCACAAATCAATAAAGCGGGGGTTTTGCAAGACCTAAGAGACTGGGCAACCAAGAATAATGATCCCATAGATGGCTTAAACTTTACAGAACTTCTGAAGTGGGAACATAGGCATCTAGTCTATTGGGGTGGAGAACTTCAAGCCCGCCCAGAATCTCCAGTATCGATCCTAACTATAAACCAAGCAAAGATCTACCACGACAAGAGTGGAGCAACGTATTGGGCAGTCTACTGCTTAAGTTACAATTCCCTCCAAGTCATTGCGCCACAAGGAACAAACTTTGAATTCGATTATCTACAAGACTTGGGATTCACATTGGGGAGATGTGGAGAATTCTCTTTGCTTTACTATAGTCTGGTAACTGCAAATGGTTATATTGCCAGAGTAGTCTTAGACTGTTCAATACTGACTAACTCGTCTAAGAATACTGCAGGAGACCATGCGTGGGTAGAACTCAAGAGCACGGATGGAAGTTGGTTACACTGTGACCCCACAGAAGCAATTGTCAATCACCCAGACATGTACAGAGATGAATGGAATAAGGATGTCAATAGAGTCTATGCAGTAAATGGGATAGAAACAGTGGATGTGACAAGCACTTATGCATGAAATTAGACTCGCCAAACTAATTAAAGAAGTGGGAGAATTCATAGCTAAGAGACTAGAAGCGGGAGAATGGAATTTTGCTGTCTTCTATCAGCACGAGTTAGTCTGGTCCAATGACGAGAAAAGAGTATGGTGCAGACTATTCAAGAATTACAAGTTCAAAACGAAACATGCCTGGAAGACAGAAGCAATGGCTTTTGAGATATTTCTCCAACCTGAACAAGATACATGGATAGATGAGATACAAATTAGTGTAGTGAGAGATAGTGAAATAATCTACTCCCGATCAGTGAACATAGCACCTATACATCTTTGTAAGGGAGATACTTTCACAACACTTTTACAATTCAATATAAAAGAGGAGTGAATTGAAATGGGAAATTGTCCAATATGTAAAACACCGATTGAAGCATGGCAGGCTCTATGCAAAGAATGTTGGCAGAGAGCAGAAGATTCCTACAAAGCCAAGAAGCAAGAAGATGGAGAATTAATTGAGAAGCTTCGAGGCCAGGCCAAGAATGACCTAATGTACATCATAAGAGAAATCTGTAGGAAATGCCCCAAGGTCAATAAGGATGTAAATAATCTTGCCTGTACTCTTTGTGTCTTCAAGGAAAAGGAGAAACTGATTAGAGCATTTGTGGAATGATAGAAATGAAACGTAACCATAATCACAAAGTCAATGAAACAAGAAAGCGGAGTCTTCTGAAAGCGCTAAGTGGCTATATCTTTGAAGTAACAGTAGATACTTTCATAATTGGAATAGGGCTAAAACTTCTTGGTCAATTTGAGACTGGAGCTGCATTCGCTGGTGGCTTTACATTAGCAGCAATTACGGAAGTGCTTTGCTTCGCAAGTCACTATGTCAATGATAGATTCTGGAACAAAGTACAATGGGGAAGGCAAGTGGAAGATGTCGAAGAAGAATTTGATTCAAACAGAGTCGAACATCTCTGATGATGCTCATTGTGCCAAGTATTTTATTAAATACAACCGAAGGGCCAGATGCCCTTTCTGTGGATCAATAATGCATTTTAGATCTCATGTCTATTATGAAGGACGAGATGAATATTGGACTTGTCCAGAATGTGGCTTAACCTGCCCTAATTGGGAAGACTTTACTGAAGAGCAGAAAGCTAAGGCAAGAGGAATCTGGCGTAACGTACTCAAGAAAGAAGTAGTAGATCACGAGAACGGTCTCGCCTATTATCAGAGGAAATTGAAACTTTGGGGTAAGTACATGACTGATGAAGAGAAGGTAGTTTTACTTGCAGAAGAACTCGAAGGCAAACCAGAACATTCCAACTGAATTTACCAAGTTTCCTTGTCCTGCATGTGGAATATATTATGAACCTTACATGACAAGGCGAGATGGGAAGGCGATGTGTGATTGCCCTCAACATGGTCTGTATGAAACGAGTATTGCTGTGTCCAAGAACTTTCGAATCTTTTGTGCTAAGGTTGGCTCTGCTCCCAACAGAGATGCACATTATTACACTTCCTCAGAAGAGAAGATCAAACATTTTCTAGACCATAGAGGATTAGTGGAAGGTCTGGATTATTCCCACAATGCTAGAGTAAGGAATGGTCGAAACGCTCATCCGCACAAGTTCATAAATGAGAAGGGAAAGAAACGGACTGCCAGGTATGTATACTTCTGGTTTGACTTCGTGATCCCTTCAAAGAAGATGATCCTGGAAGCTAGTCCTTCAGTATGGCATAAGATGTGGAATCGTGAATCATCAGATCAAAAGAAGTCTGATTTTGCTTCAGCTATAGGTTGGACTCTTATCAATCTAGACGAGAAAGATCTAGCGCAATTAAATAAACCTAGAACTGAAGGAAAGAAGTTAGGATTCAACCCCAATGTTAAACCTTATCATAGAACAGAGAACTGTCAGAAGCTAGACAGCCTCTTCGGTAAGCCTCAAAAAGGAGGAAAATCTATTAAATAGGAGGGAGAGCAATTGATCGATATAGCAGGCTATGACTTAATAGGATACGTAGGTATGATACTCGTATTGATCACCATGGCCTTAACGAGAAAGCACTATCGTAAATCACAGGTAGTTAGTATTCTAGGTTCAGGAACATTGGTGGCTTACTCTATATTAAAATGGGAACCACCATACATGCTGTTGAACCTGATCTTGGTACTCATCAGTACCTGGAATCTAGTTAAGGCAAGTGATAAGAAACATGGCAGAGAAAGCTAAGTTTAAGAAGAGCCAATGTCCAGAATGTGGATCCATGGATACAAAGGCGATGTTGCTTCCATATGGTGATGAAGAGGATGAATACATATACTGCAATAAGTGCAAGAAGGTTAGTGTAATTACCAAGGTGAGCATAGTTGTCAAAGAAACAAAGTCCTAAAGCATGCCCCTTCTGTTTCGGAGAGCCTTATTTCTATAGAACTGGGAATGGCTTGATTAGGCATGTCATGAATTCTCACATGTATGATTCGAGACATCGATTAGTGTATCCTCCAACCCAAACAGCTAAATTTGTCAGACAAGACATTACAGCAGGAACAAGGTTTCTGGAGATCTCTGATTGGGAGGAGGTAGAGGATTTCCTCAGAGATTATCTTGTAGGATTCAAGAATCCAAGTAAAAGAAACTCGAGGTTTTGGCAATATGTCAATGAATCCTGAGGAACAACAATTCTTGGATGAGTTGGAGAGTGTGGCACAGAAATACCAGGACATTCTTTCTGAGATCAACAAGAAGTTCCGTCAGGAAATGCGTATAGTGGGAGTAAGGAAGAACGTTATTCCTAAGAAGTATATCTTACCAAAAGAATATATTACCAGGTTACTAGAATACTCTCAGTTTAGAAGAGCATGGGAAAGAAAGCTTCTCTGGGTATATCTGAAAAGTGATGATGAGCTGGAGGGCCACTGGATTAGGATTCAGAGCTCTCCGAATATAGGAGGAGTTCCAGTTGAGGAAGGATCAGAACTTAAAGTTGTGGTTGAAAGAATACCACGAAGGAAAAGAAAGAGGAAACATCCATGAATAGGGATCTACACGCATCTTACAAATATCGACTGCAGAAATACTGCGATGCCAAGAAGATACTGGACTCCGCTCTTTATCCAGAGAGATTCAATATAGATGAAGGAACTTGTTGGCTATGCTGGATGAGATTAACAGGGCAGGAACTTAGAGGTTGGCGAAAGAAACCATTTTATGAACTGGAACTTACACATGGTAAAAAATGTCCTGCATGTGGATATACTCATTGGACAGGAGCCACCTGGTTTCCGTTCAAGTATCTTGAAGAGAAAGGGAAAATACTCGTAGGAAACCCTTCGTTTAGGAGAATGAAAAATGCCAAGTGAAGTTGATCTTAAGCATATATTCAAACCAAGAAGAATAGGTAGTTCTCAGATCTACAAGGTACTACATAAGAATGAAATCCATGTCTACTTAGCCGGGCCTATTTCATTTGCTGAGGATCTTCAAGATTATAGGAAATCTTTGACAGAAGGATTACAGAAGATCTCTACCAAATTTAAGATACACGATCCATGGGAGCGAGAGCAAGTATCTGCTCATGCAGTCAAGTCTCCGATGGAGATAGCAGCTCTCGAAGAAAAGAAAGCTACGGCTGAAGAGATTGTAACCAAAGACTTGGAAGACATAGAAAGCTGTGATATGTTAATTGCATATATGTTCAGAATAGGTGTGGGGACTTCGATGGAAATCTTCTGGGCCAGTAGAGTTCTAGGTAAACCAGTGATCGTAGTTTACTCGCCTTCTGAAGAAGGAATTGAGGGTGTACCATTATGGTTATATGGCCATGCTAACCTGATCTTCCAATCGAAGAGAGGGCTATATAGCTGGTTTAGAAAAGCATTAGAGGAGATTGATGAAGATGGTGAAGACAAAAAAGCATGAAGAAGATGAACCGTGCCCAGAAACCTGGGAAATGATAGAGAAGAAAGGTTGCCTAGACGATGCTATTGACCTTGAACTTCTCAAGCACAGAACCTTAGTTCTTCACGGAGAACTTAATGAAGAACTATGTAATAGAGTCTGCAAGAAATTAGTATATCTAGAGCTCAAGAAAGCGAAAGAGATCAACATTGTATTAAACTCAGTGGGTGGTGAAGTCTATCACGGTCTCTTGATATTCAATACCTTGGAAGACTTGAAGAAGAAGAACATAAAGGTAATTATTGAAGCTAGAGGCCTATGTGCAAGCATGGGTGTATGGGTACTTCTAGGTGGTTCAGAGAGAACATCATCAAAATACACTAGATTCCTACTTCATGAGACTTCATCCTTTACTTATGGTAAAGTCTCTGAGATGAAGGAAGGAGTACAGGAACTTGAGAAACTTAACTTGATGCTAGATGATATTATCGTCAACCGTACCAAGATATCTCTGCAAAGGCTGCAACAGAAGACGAGAAAACGAGAATGGTGGCTCTCTGCCGAGGAAGCTCTCAAGTATGGACTCATTGATAGGATCACTTAGTTTATATTACCCAGGCAACAATATGGAGGTAGTGATGAAATGGACATAATTCCAGGAGTAGTATTAGACGAGAAAGAATCTGAGATTCCAGTAATAGAACTAAAGAAGAAGCAGGGCACTAACTATGCAGAGATCTGCTTCATAGGTGACTTTCACTTAGGTTCAGGTAACTTCTCACTCAGTCAATACCTGGAGTACATAAACTTCATTCTCAAACATCCGGAGACAAAGATAGTCTTAATGGGTGACCTTATTGAGATGGGAAGTCTAAGTGCTTATGGTGCCTCTGAGGAGAAGGTCGGAGCTATCCAGTTACTTGATGTGGTGAGATTACTAGAGCCAATCAAAGATCGGATAATCTTGATGTTGGAAGGAAACCATGAGGAAAGATTCTGGAGAGCTACTAAGGGAACAGATTCCATCACCAAATCAGTTGCAGATGCTTTGAGAATAAAACCATTACTTCCTGGCCCAGAAAGAGGACAACTCTTTGTTGTCAAGGTAGGAAGTCAGACGTATTCTATTTATGGTATACATGGAGCCTCAGGATCTACAGTTAACAAAGCTACCCAACTAAGTAAGATGTTTGGTAACTTGCATACTTCATTAGCAGTTCATGGCCATAATCACCAGATCTTCAAGGATCATAGAACTTTCTACGGAGTGAGAGAAATCAATGGCAAGTACTTTACTTCAGTTCATGAACAATACTGGTTAACCACAGGTTGCTTCGTCAAGAACTTAGGGTATGCTGAGAGAACTTCAATGCCTGTTACTAAGATAGGTGCTCCTTTTGTTAGATTCTATGCAGATAGAGAAGCTATTGAAGTCATTGATGATCCAAGGATTACATATGGAGTAGGAGACGCTAAGCCTAGTTTACAAGATGCTGGCTTAACCGGATTAGATTTAGCTAAGTACGAAGAACGGGTAGGATTTGGAGGAACAGGAGTTATCAGGAAACCTAAATGGAAGGAGGTAAATCTACGCCCCTCAAAGAAATCAGAAGGCAAGAAATCCTCCTGAGTTTCCTTAGATATGACAAGGAAGGATTCATCCACATTCCTCCTCTTTTTAGAAAGTATTTTGGAGCTCGAGTAAGGATCCTCTTCGATGTGAAGGAGAACCTTATTGCACTCCAGCCTTCACAAGATGAAACAGACTATCCCACTACAAGATGGAGAATCTGGTGTACTTCTTTTTTTAGGGAATATGAAATCCCTAGTCAGAAAGTAAAAGCTTCCTGGGATAAGAATAAGAATTACCTCATAGCAAAGATAAAGAGAGGCTAAACATGGATCTTATCTTAATCTTAAGTCTTATAGATGTAGGTATCCTGGGGGCATTTGCTCTCGTAAGAACTTGTGTCAATTACAAGTCCTTTACTATTCAACGAAAGATACTAGAAGAGTCGAGGACTTATTGGGGTTCTTGGAAAGAACGAAGTAAAGATGTAGCCGAGAAGGTACTCTCTGAAATATCCACATCTGATCTACGCACTGAACTTAGAAGAAGGAAGAAAAAGGAATGTCAAATCCAAGCACCAAACCAATAGTAAATACAAACCTAACCGAAGACTACATAGTGAATGTCGCATATAATCCTAGCCACCACGGATATGAAGTGGTAGTCTCAAGAAAAATCAATGGCAACATGTATAATGTTAAAACAATAATCACAGATTACATTTATGAGACAGTGCCGAGTGCTTTGACTGATGTGCTTAATCAGGCCATGATAGCATTGAATCGGGCAGTTAAAGAAAACATGATAAAGGAGTTTAACAATCCATCTTTTAGAAGGAAGGATTATGATAGAGAGAAACAAGATGTGTAAAGCTCTTCGAAGAAGAAGTCCACATGGTAAGCAAGAATGCCCTATCTGTAAGGTCAAGATGAAAAGAAAGGGCAAGAAAGGAAGTGCTCTTGAATACTTTAAGTGCCCAAAGTGTAAAGGCAAGATGAGGAGAAATGGACCATTTGTCCCGTCACCAAATCCAGATACCCTCGATGTAAGGGAGCATCAAATAAGGGAATTCCGCAAGGAAATGTCCAAGAGAACACTCATTGTCAAAATGAAACAACAGAAATATCTAGGGCTCCAAAACTTTGAATGGGGCGGACAGATAATCAATCTCTCTGACTATGATGTGGATGGAATAACTTTTGAAGAGAAGAAAAAGATCGAAGAAGAGCTAAAGAAGCAAGCGGAAAAGGCTAAGAAAGAGAAGAACAAGAGGAAGAGGAAAGAAGCGAAGAAGGCAAAAGTAACCATGGAAGTGAAGAAGTAATGGACTTAAGATACACAGACCCATTAAAAAGACAGCAATATGAAAATCAGTTTCACAAGCAAAGAAGAAGAGAATTGAAAGAAAAGATTTTCACGTTATTAGGAGATAAGTGCGTTTGTGGATTTACGGATCGAAGAGCTCTCTGCATAGATCATACTAATAATGATGGCTATCTAGAAATCCATAAAAAAGGATTTAAAAACTATGAATCTTATCTTCGAAAAATTTTGAGATCCGTCGAAAAGAAAGAGGGCAGATATCAAATTCTATGTGCAAATTGCAATTGGATAAAAAGAAGAGAAAGGAGACATGATAATCTTGTGTAACAATTGCGCTTTCTCTCTTGAGAATAGGCCAAATGTTTGTGTGGAATGTGAGGTTTGTATTCGAAATCCTACCAATGCTTCAATAAAATTCAAACCTACAAAATATAAAGATACTATCGTAGAGAAGCCTATTGACATGTACATCTCCAAAGAGTTAATGGAAATAATAAGACAAGAGATCAGGAAGATGTATGAGGAAGGCATTCGTGCTGGGAAGCAACCACAACAAGACCTTTATCCTTTTGACCCGAATCCTTATCCAGACAAATGGAAGTGCTCTTCATGACAAGACCTGCATGGATAACTAAGAATGCTAATCTAATGCTAAGTACAGGCGATACTATATCGATTACTTATACAATTTCAATTCCTACTTACATCCCTCTAACCTCCACTGAAATAGAGGAGAATCTGAATATTTCTAATAATCTAGGTGAAGTGACGGAATTAGAAGAGCCCGCAGAGAAGAAAGTTATTAAGACAGTGTGTATAGACTTTCATGAAGTACTCGTTGCTATGGATGGAGTTGAAGTAGGAGATGCTGTCTAGTTCACCGTTTACAGTCAAGTTCCTAACGGAAGCTAAGAATCGTTACAAGGAAACTGGACTATTCTGGGGTGCACTTACATTATTCTCTGGTTGCTTTGTTGCTACTAATGACAAGTGGCTGATGATGAAGTTTGGTTCGTCAGGAGCCGGTAAGACTATCAGTGACAGAGTAGCAATAGAAGCGTTTGGAGGAAAGCATACTCCATTGACAATTTCTGGCAGATTAACTCCTGCTGGAATGGCCAAAGTCATGAGGAGAGCAGAAGAGAACTTAAAGGTGAAAGAAGACCTTGAGTCATTCAGAAGAGCAAAGTTAATCTTTGTAGAGGATCTTTCACGTTGTACAACTCATTATCTCAAACTGACTGCATTACAATTCTTGGCAGGACTTACTAAAACAACAATCTTAGATGACCTCACCTCAGAAGGAGGAACGTTAGGGGGCAACTTAGGTAATGAGCCTAAGAAATGTATGGTAGCAGGTACTCCCTCTGACTGGGAAGAGATCGCTTCAACCTCGATGTATAATGAATTCATAGATAGAAGATCTCTCACAGGAATAGCACTCATGTCTCCAAAAGAATGGCAAATCAGGGAAGCAATGGCAAGAGTAAGTACTGTCCACAAGGAAGATTGGAATATTATCCTATCATGGAAAGAGATGATCAGAAGTCAAGATGTCTCAACCTATAATGGTCCAATGAGACCTGGAGTAGTGGGCCCACATCGAATAATGCTATATGAGAGGCTTGCTTCATTCAAGAGATTCCCTGAGAATGTCTTTGGGATGATAGACTCTCTTGCAGAAGGGCATGCAAGACTTAATGGAAGAGATACTGTGCTTCCGGAAGATTATGAGGTAATAGACAAACTGTTCACCAGATTCCTGATAATTGCTGACATGAAGAAGAAAGAGTTATTCATAGTAGAAGAACTAATAAGATCACATGGAATGCTTACTCTAGAAGAGTTATCTTATAGGCTTAGGAAGAGGGCAAGATCAGAAGACTTACCAGATCTCTTCGTGGTCAGAAGGACAATAAGCAATTATGCTAACTCTTCGAAGTATCTTGAGAAGACAAGAGCTTGCAGAAGTAACCCCGCTTTGATTATGCTATCCAAAACTCTAAGGGATCTCTTCAAGCGGTGGGACAATGATGTAGGTGATATGCTCAAATGCCATTCGAACTGAAAGAAGAAACTATTCCAATAGGAGGCAAGACTCTCAAGGAGATCAGGGAGATTGTTGATGATCTTCTGGTGAATCCTGCAGTGATCTCAGAACTTCATATCTATATTGATCACATTAGAATACTTCGTTTTATTGATCCCTCTCCTCATTTCAATCCTAGTTTGAGAGCCAAATATTTAGGTGGCAATAAGAAATGAAAGAAGCTGTAGTACTTGCAGGTGGGAAGGGACTCCGGTTAAAGGGCCAGACAGAAGTACCCAAGCCATTTTTAGTAATCAAGCCTGAAACAGGCGAGACTTTACTTGAAGCTCAATTGAAATGGTTGGTAGCATATGATTTTGAGCATGTCATTCTAGCTACGTCACGAGAGAACTTTAGGTACATGAGAGTAAACTATGCAAAGTTTCTGAATGTAGCTTCCATAGATATCTCCGTAGAAGAAGAGCACCTGGGAACAGGTGGAGGACTCAAGAAAGCACTAGAGTTAGTAGAAGAACCTAATTTCTATTGTTTCAATGTAGATGATGTAGCCTTCTATGATCCCACGGAACTTTACCTAGCTCAACGCCTTCAAAATGTCGTACTCATAAAGAAGGCTATTCTTCCGTTTGGGGCTGTAGAATTTGATCAAGACATGAAGGTAACTAACTTCGTGGAGAAGCCTGAAATAGATAAGTTCGTGAGCTGTGGGCACTATGTCTTCAGCAAGAAGTCTATCGAGGAACTACTTCCAGATGATGGAGACCTGGAACTTACACTTCTGAGAGACCTTGCTAAGATGGGATTCCTTTATGCAAATGTCTTGAAGGGAAAATGGATAACTATTAATACTTACAAAGAACTAATGCAAGCAAGAGGAAGAATGAAAATAGATGCGATACTTAGAGAAGATAAAGGACGAGAGACTCAAGAAAGCAGTTCTTAGAGCCTATACCGTGTATGGCTATAAGCTATACTTCTTGCCTTCATCTCTAACAGGAAAGCACCATCCAAAGAATGAACGTGGAATCAATGGACTCCGGAACCATATTGAGAAAGTATGCTGGTTCCTTGATGGTCTCGCTGATGAATTCCAGTACACTAGCGCTACCAGAGACATTCTATTTGCAGCAGCCTATTTCCATGATCTTGGGAAAGTCAAGCAAATGACTGTTTCTCAGGAACTTGAATATAAGCCAGATGGTAAGACCACGAGAAGAACCAAAGTAACTAGAAACATTGGTGGCCTTGATCTCCATCCAATCACAAGTGCAAAAATGGCTAGAGAGTTCCTAGAGGATCAAGGTGTAGAAGAGGAAACAATCAAGGTGATTTGTGATCTAGTAGCAAGACACATGTCACACTGGTATCCAAGTCTACCAAGGCCACAAACAGAATTAGAAAAGATGTTTGCTTTGGCAGACTTCACTGTGGCGAGGGAAGACTTTAAGATAGAAAGGAAGGAAGGAAAATGGGCAAAGATAAAGAGAAGCCTCAGACATTAAAGAATCCTTCTTTACGTGAAAAGGTTCAAGTTGAAGTAGTTGTATCTCCAGTAGAGGAACTTACGAAAAGAATCTGGCATTTGGAGAGTTATATCAAGGAACTGACCCAGGAACAGGCACATAGAGAGGGGCATCGGCAGAAGAACTTTTCTCAGATGTGCTTCTTCTTTCTAATAATTGGTTGCATCATAGGTTTCATAGCTGGAGCAATTCTTCTATGAGTGATCTAGTTCTCGAACAGTACATCCTGGATCATTACAAACCAACTCACTGTTTCAAAGTAACTGATACAAAGATAATCATCAATGCAAATGACCTACCTGAATTCATGAAAGATATACGCTCCTTTGCCATTTATGATTATGGTAATCTAGCAATCTATTTTCTAGGAAAGAAAATCATTACCTATTCTACTGATGAGGAATACTTATGGGCAGTGATTTTGCAATAGAAGAGAGTCTCAAACATATCCGGAAAGCTGTTCTCTCTTGCATTGAACCTAAACATAAGATCTATGTGAAGGATCATACTATACTAATCCATCGTGAGGATGCTCTAAAGGATGGTTGGGCTTTAGTAAAGCTTAGCATGATGATTTCTGGTACAGATTGGAAGCCTAACTGGTATCTAGAACTTTATAATACTCCAGATGAATACAAGTGGAAGGTGATCTTGTGGGATCCAAAGAAAGGCACTTAAAAGAAGAACAGGTATGGGTTGAAGAGAAGATCTTCGAACTGCTTTCCAATCCCTTCTTCTTCAAAAATGACAAGCTAGTGATAGCTTGTGAAGATCTAGAGAATGTTTATAAGAGGCTGAAAGAACGAATATGGACAGATCGGGATGGACAGGCAAGATTGTGGTATTACAGGATCATCGTATATCATAGTAATGAGGAATATGTATGGATGAAGATACTCCAGTAACAGAAGCTATGAAAGGCCTAGCCAAACTCCAGTTCAAGAAGATCTGGAAGTATGGTCACCCTGAATTCTATGACCTGATTCTCAAGATGGCTGAGATTCATGAAATCAAGAACAAGGGCTATGGGATAGGAAATCCACTTGGTAACTTTGCAGAAAGTGAACGTTTTGGCATTTCTGCTTGGAAAGGATGTATGGTCAGGATGAGTGACAAGTGGAGCAGACTTTGTAACATGGCTGCTAAGATAGACAATCCAGAATATCAGGATGCAGTGAAGATGGAGAGTCTGGAAGATACTTTGATTGACTTGGCTTGCTATAGTCTCTTGTGTCTAATCCTTCTCAAGGAGAGCAAGAAACAATGAGCAATGCACCAACCGTGCCATGCGCCAAAGAAGAAGGGCCTAAGCCGCAGAAGATCTCCAAGAGGAAGAAATACATGGCAGGTGGCGTAACGAGAACAGGCTGGAGTCAGGAAGAACTTCCCAAGATACTCAAGAAGATCTGTGAAACGTATCCAGGAATTACATGGATAGAGGTTAGGCCAAATGAGATTCATTGGAACTTTGAATGTAGGAAAGAAGATCTGTTACCTCAGAAGAAGATAGAGTTTAAATTAGAGAATCCCTCTAAAAGGAAGGAGAAGAAGTTTGATGCAGCAAAGCTTACGATGCCCTAAATGTGGAAACAATTCAGTAGAGAAATGCCCCACATGTGCGGCAGACTATTGGCGTTGTACAAAGTGCAAATTTGTGGCTCCTTTGAAAGTATTTGAAGAAGGGATTTTACCTTCAGAGAAAGATGAGAAAGCTATCAAGGATGGATTCTGATGGATTCAAGGACTACCTGGAAGCAAATCTTAGGCTGGAAAAAAGGAGATCTCGTTAAGGTCTGGTGTGGGATAGGATATATTGCAGATTATGGATTCTATCTTGAGAATGACAAGCAAGGAACAGATTATCTAGTTCGTTTCTTAATTCCCAGTTATTGTAGTAAAGTCTTCAAACCCAATGAGATGAGAGATTTGACTCCTTGGGAAAGAAGGATAGGAAAAGAACAGGCGAGGAAGTTTGGACTTAAAGGAATATGTTAAGAAGTGTGGTGAATCAGCCAATCGGAAAGGCTGGTTTATAGTCTGGGAAGATTTACCAGAATATTTAATGGCTACTATTCACGAATTAACTGATGGCTTTGATAGAGGCTGGCGGGATGATCTCCATGACAAGATGGAAGAGGAAATAGGGGATTGCCTCGTCAGACTTTTTCACATATGCCATGATTTGGATGTAGACATAGAAACGATACTCCAGAGACTTATGGAGGAAAATGAGAAAAGACCTCATAAGCATGGCAGGAAGAGAATGTAGACAGATCGGATGGACAAATAAAGATGAAGGTTGTTAAGAGAGACGGGAAGGAGGCACACTTCGACCCTCTTAAGATAAGGCAAGCAATCGCAAAAGCTGCTGAATCTGTGGGTGTTTCTGATCGAAAGAAACTGAAAGAACTTACTGATAAAGTACTAGCTAAACTAGACAAGGAAACAATACAGGTAGAAGAGATTCAAAACAAGATTGAGGAGACTCTTGTAACTCTGGGAGAGTATAAGATGGCGAAAGCCTTCATACTCTACAGGCAAAAGAGAAAAGAGGCAAGGAGACTAGCTGCTTCATTAGGAGTGAAGGATGACCTTAAATTACAGACTTCCTCATTGGTCGTGCTAGCTAAACGCTATCTATTGAAAGATGAGAAAGGCAAGGTCAAGGAATCTCCTTTGAAGCTCTACAGGAGAGTGGCGAAAGCCATTGCCAGTGTTGATGAGCGATACAGAGTTACTCCCAAGGCGTGTAAGCTCCTGTCAAGGGAATTCTTTGACCTAATGGTCAATGGTTACTTCTTGCCTAACTCCCCTACATTAATGAATGCAGGTGCGCCGCTTGGGCAACTCTCAGCCTGCTTCGTTTTACCTATAGAAGATTCGATAGACAGTATCTTCCAGACTCTACATGCTACAGCAAAGATACACCAGACTGGAGGAGGTACTGGTTTCAACTTCTCTAACTTGAGACCTTCAGGAGACGTAGTAAAGACAACTGGAGGAGTGGCTTCTGGTCCTGTTTCATTTATGAGAGTGTACGATTCAGCTACCCAAGAGATTAAGCAAGGAGGGAAACGGAGAGGAGCCAATATGGGTATCTTGAATGTTACTCATCCCAATATTCTAGACTTCATAACTGCTAAGTCAAGAGGTGGTTTAGAGAACTTCAATATCTCTGTGGCTGTAACTGATAAGTTCATGCATGCAGTCCAGAAAGGTGATCTAATATCTTTATTAAATCCTCGTGGGGGAGAAGTAGTTCAGAATGTCCCTGCACGAGCAATATGGGACTTGATCACTGCTGAAGCTTGGAAGTCAGGAGATCCTGGTCTGATATTCCTAGATACTACTAATAGATCTTATTCGAATGTCATACCCAAACTTGGCCCGATAGGCGCTACTAATCCATGTGGAGAAGTTCCACTTTACTACTTTGAATCCTGTAATTTAGGATCTCTTAATCTATCTAAGTTCGTGAAGATGAATGGTAAGAAAAAGCCTGAAGTAGACTGGGGAGCTTTCGAGAAAGCAATAAAGATGGCAGTACATTTCCTTGATAACGTGATAGATGCTAACAAGTATCCCATACCAGAGATAGAGCAAGTCTCCAAGAGAACTAGAAGGATAGGCCTCGGAGTAATGGGCTGGGCTGATTTACTACTGATATTGAATCTCCCATATGATTCAAAGGAAGCACTAGATCTTGCAAAGACTATCATGAAGTTCCTAACTGAGAAAGCTAGAGAAGCTTCTATAAAACTAGGTGAGGAACGAGGAGACTTTCCTGACTTCAAGGATTCTATCTGGCCTAAGAAAGGATTTACACACATGAGAAATGCAACAGTCTCTTGTATAGCTCCAACAGGAAGCATTAGTATCCTAGCTGGATGCTCATCAGGGATTGAACCACTTTTCTCGATAGTAACAGTAAGGAACCTGGAAGAGTCTTTGGGAACGAAACTGATTGATATTAATTCCTACTTTGAGAATAGAGCCATTAAAGATGGATTCTATTCAGAGGAACTTATAGACAAGGTCTCCAGGGCATACTCATTGAAAGAAATTAAGGAGATACCAGAAGACGTGAGAAGAGTCTTTGTAACTGCACAGGATATTGCTCCTGATTGGCATGTACAGATGCAAGCAGCATTTCAAACATACACGGATAATGCAGTATCAAAGACAGTTAATCTACCCAATATAGCTACTCCACATGATGTAGAACAGATATATCTCCTAGCGTGGAAGTTAGGTTGTAAGGGGATCACAGTCTTTAGAGATGGATCTAAGGATAGACAGGTGTTTACTACCTGTAGGGAATGTGAAGTTGATTCATAATGCAGAAACCACTATGTAGTGTTTGTTTGAAGGAAGTAAATATAGATGAGTTCCTCGAGTGGGGAGGATACTGCAAAGAATGTTCGACAGAGATAGACAAAATCATGAAGAAGGAAGGTCTTGATGGTGTCACAGGATTTTGGAAAAGAAAACGAGAAGAAGCAGCCAAGAAACCCCAATGAAACTGAAGACTTTGCTTGCTTCGGTGAGTATGGCTCTCGCTGGAATTGTGAGACCTGCAGAAATGCTGGCACATGCAAGAACTTCTCAAGAGCGAAGCAGAAATCTATATATCTTAAGGCCAAGATGAAGTATCATGGGAAAGGAAAGTGGAGAAGGAAGGACTTATACTAATGTCAGGCCAGATTAGTAAGGAAGCAATTGATGTTCTTGCCAAGTTAGTACGTTACAAGATGATCCATTGGGAATGGGATAAGATCATCGATGGCCGAGAAAAAGAAGTGTGGAATAATCAACAGGTCTTTGAAGCTCTCTCTGCCGCTATTAATTACAAATATGAAGAGAAGAGTCAGGTCGAATACTTTTATGTGATAACTATGGGCGGCATGAAGTTTGTGATTATCAAGGACATGTTAAATGCCAAGATCAAAGTCTATAATCCTCTTAAAGAAGGTTGTGACTTGAGAACTGAGAAACCCTTCCTAGAATTTACTGAAGAGATGCTAGAAGATTTAGGAAAGTGATTGGATGGAGACTTTAAGCAGAAAGGATATTGAAGAACTAAGAAAGAAAGTAGAACCTATCAAGAAGCTAGCTTTACATGATGATGCAGATGGTGTCTCTTCGGCAGTACTATTATCATATGTATTCAAGATCCTTAGAGTATGGGCGCCTGAAGACTTTGGTGAATGGCCAATCAAGTCATATCTAAAGGACGGGAAGGAAGAGATCCCTCCAGATGCCTGTGTAGATATGGTCCCTCAAGATCCTAATTGGCAAGGTCTAGCAATAGATCATCACCCAGGTCATCCACCAGAAGACAAGAGAGCATACCAACTTATTCATGGTGATGCACCAACAGCAATAGTAGTCTACTCATTATTCAAAGAAGTCATACCTAAAGAACAGAGATGGAAAGTGGTAGTAGGAGCAGTTGGAGATGGGCAACCAGAACTTATACCACCAGAAATCTGGCGAGAGTTCCCAGTGCTGTTAGAAGAAACTGTGACATCCTGGGAGAAATATGGCAAGATAGAAACAAATAACTTTCCTGTGTATTTAAGGTTGAGTTCAGGTATTAATGCTGCATGTAAGTTGCCAGAGAAGTGGTACATAGCATATTCAACCTTACGTAATGCAAAGTCACCCTGGGATCTGTTAAAAGATTCCTCTCTCAAGTCCGCGAAAGAGATCATGGCAGATGAGAAAAGTAAGGTATATAGGGAATCAACTCCCATACAACTAAGAAATGGAATCCGCGTGTGGGGTTTCAACTCAGAAACTAAGATAGAAAGAACTGTAGCATGGGAGATATGGGAGAAAGATAAGAGAACTGTTGTAGCAGTAAATATGTCTACAGGAAGAGGTAGTATTCGCGGAACTTTAGCTACTTTGGTCTATGAACATCTTTCTCAACATGGCTTCAGAGCATCAGGACATCCTGGCTTCGGAGGAATTAGGCTAAAACCTAATCAAACTTTTGATGAAGTCTATCAATGCCTGGCGGGCCTGAAGTTTTAAGGGTGATTGTCTTGAAAGATCCAAGGCAATCCTTATATAGCCAGGCAAACTAAGTAATAAGAAATGGAGGTAGAAGGAAAGATGGACAAGAAAATAGAGGACGTGTTACTGAAGACCTACGCTAAGTCAACAGGCAAAACAGTGGCTGACTTAAAGCCATTGCTTGAGAAGGCCAAGGAAGAAGCAAAGGACATGGGCTTTCCAGACTCTGAGAATATTATCAAAGGGCGGTTCCGAAGAAAGGTGAATGGAATGCTCTTTGCTGAGAGGACCGGGAAACCAACCACAAGGAAAGAACCAGTTACCTTTAAGGGATTCTTGCTAGGCGCAGATTCTATAAGAGACATCAAAGAGTCTATGCGAAGAAAGGCTCTCAGACGCTTTGATGAAGAAGGAGATACAGCAAAACTAGAGGGCTACATTGATGATGCGGGTACCCCACTGGATTGGAGACCAACAGCAAGAAACCGTAGAGGAGAAGAGGTAGATAATCCAGATTACCACAAGCCAATACTGGGCAACAGATATGTCAGGGATATCTTTGGTATAGTAGTGAAAGATGGTGTCAAGACTCCTAAGCTATTCCAGATGTCACTCTGGGAAGGCTTTGCGAGTAAGTTCACTTATAGGCCTTTCACACCCATAGAATTCAGAAGCACAGTCAAATCAGAAGGTCACTTCTATATCTTGAACGCTCCAAGAGTTCCGAAAGGAGAAAAAGCCTTCAAGTCTATCACAATGGAAATAGACTATGAGGTATGGATCCGAGAAGCTCTTGAAGCAAGAAAGTATGGTCTTGATCAACTTGAGAAAGCTGTCAGTGATACAAAGAATGCAAAGGATCCCTGGATAATGGTCGAAGCTGTTGTTGACTACATAGACTCAGAAGTCAATCCCAAGACGGGCTCAAGAAGTATTACTCTAGCTGATGTAGACTCAGGTATGACAGACACCTTTAGAGTGTTTATACCTAAGGACTTCCCATTAGCATTCAGAGAGTACTCGAAGGTGCTTGTCTTCGGTAGGCCAAGAGCCTGGAGACGAGATGAAGACACAGAGGATCGTTACTCCTTGAATGGAATATCAATATTCCCAATACCAGGAGAGACGATTGAAGCGAAGGTTGAAGTTGGGCGTCCAGCAGAAGGAGAGACAGAAGGAGCAGACGAAGGCTGGAATCTCTGGGAAGACTAGCCTTCCTTTTTCTATACAAGGTGAACTGAAATGGGAACAATATCAACAGGAAGCAAATCAATTGACGAAGTAATGGCCGGAGGACTAAAGACACAGGTAACTAGCTTACTCTTTGGGATTCCAAACTTAGGGAAAACATGGCTATGCTATCAAATAGCATGCATGTGCACCAGACCTGTGAAGGTCGGTGGACTTGGGAAGAAAGCTGCCTACCTAGATACTGAAGGCTTCTTTTTCACTGAAGATACAATAGAAAGATTTGCAACTTATTTCAAGCAAAGATGGCCTGACTGTGACCCTAAGAAAGTTGAGCTCATACAGATCGCTGATATTTTCGAACTAGGAGAGCAGTTCGCAATGCAGGTCGACATCAAGCAAGAAGAAAACAGAGTCTCAGTGATCACTAAATACCCGACCTCAATACAGAAGAAGTTAGCTACTGGCAAAGGTAAGAATAAGGTCGATACAACAACTAACAAAGATAAGGACTGGCTAGAGAAGTCCCCATTATTCCAGAAGCTCAAGACAGGTGATTATGGTCTAGTAATCATAGATTCAATAACAATACCAATCAAGTCAGAAATGCCCTCGGCAACACAGAATTTCCCTGCAAGAACAAGTTTGGTCTCAGCGATCCTGGGAGCTTGTTATCCAATGGCGAGAAGAGCAGATGTAGCAATACTGATCACAGATCACATCACAAGCAACCCAATGTCTCCTGGATATATCTTTGGGACAGGAGATCCCTGGGGCGGAAGGAATATTCTGTACTACATCAAACACATCTTTGGTCTTTACAAGCCACTGAAAGATCAGGTAATAGCCAATGCACCAGATGGACAAAGAGTGAGAAGATTCCAGAGATATCGTTATCCTGGTCTAGACACAACAGTTACTGCTGTCAAACTAGAAAAGGATAAGGGCTATGCAGATCTTCCAAATCAAGGAACTGCCAAATCGGCAACCGGAGAGGAGGAAGCATAGCGTGGCAAAGCGTGTAGAAGAGAGGGAACAACCTCAAACCTACTACTGCATCTGGTATGATGACAAGACTGTTTGCAAGATACGGACCCAATACAAACTGAAGCCAGAATCACTTATTCTCTTCTGTCGAAACTGTGCTGAACTTCCTCTCAATAAAACAAAGAACAAATAAACAATCCCCCTTTTCTTTTTTAAATCAAGAGGAAACAAGTATGAGTCAAGTAAGATTGGATCAAAGTCTCTTCCCCGAAAAGAAGAAGGTTAATGGTAATAATGGAGCTATATCTGTGACTCCAAGCAAGAACGGTAATGGAGTTAAGACAAATATAGGAGCAAATGATCAAGGACTTAGCAAGTTATATGTAGACGTACACGAACCGGAAGAGATCGTAGAGATGTTAAGGAAGGAGAAAGGAATCTACGTAGAAGTGAAAGCTCTTCCAGCAGCAGATTATGCATTTTCAACTGTAGGGATAGAACGTAAGACCCTACATGATTTCTATAATTCAATAGTACATGGTGATAAGCACATATGGAAACAGGTTTTTAACTTAAAACATTCTTTCGAGAAACCTATGTTAATAATAGAGAGATGGGATGATGCGTTTCTATCTTCACCTGCAATGGAACGTACAATCAGGGGAGCAATAGCAAGTATATTCCTGATGGGTATTTCAGTCCTAGTTATTCCAGGGAAAGGTCAGAATGCTCAACCTTTCGTGGACCAGATAGCCTATCTATTCTATTCCTCAGATAAGAAAGCTCTCTCAATGAGGCCAGTTCCAAAGAAAGGAAAGGAGAGACAAAGGAAAGAAGTAATTTCAGATATCTTATGTATGCTCCCTGGGATAGGAAGAAAGCAAGCTGATCTAATCAGGGATCATGTGAAGTCAATAGAAGAAATCTGCAAGATGCCTGATGAAGAACTTCGGAAGATATGTCCTCGTCTTGGCCCACAAAAACTAGGGATGCTTAGGTGGATATTAAATGGAAAGGATTGGGAGAAAACAGGAGAAGAGTCTAAGCGAGAGAAAGACTAGCATTCCCTATGATAAGATAGACAAGGGAATTCTCAAAACAATTAGACTCTTGAATAAGCTTCCATTCTGTATTACTACATCTTGTTGTCAAGGACATCCAGAGAGTTTAAGCTCCAACGACTGGGTTGTTGATTCCTACATTACTTTAGAAGTTACTGATGAGGCTAAGTTCCTGGAAATGTTCCAAGAGATCTGCTTTGAATTCGAGAAAGTCACTGAGCATAGACTAAACCTAAACAAGTCTTATTTCTTCAATATAAATGGAAACGTTGGCAGGGAATATCATTGGAGAGTTGCCTTCTGGTTTGGGTTTGAAAGCAAGGAAGTGTTAGAGAAAAACTTATTGAAATGTAGGAAATGCTTGGAACGTCTCTTACATGAATATCAGGAGAAGCAAAAGGATGTACTGGATAGGTGATTCGAAATGGAATTTCAAGCGACTCTGGATGAAGATACCAGGAGAAATCATCCAAGGCTTAAAAGATGACATTCCTCCCTGTTGTGTCTTCTGGTACACTTTAGCTAAACTTATGGCAATGATCCCCACTGCTATCGTGAGAACACTTCTAAAAGAGAAATATGCTACTGGCTTCTCATTAGACTTCTATGTATTCTGTAGAATGTTTGGAGGTAAGCTCAAAGTAGTGAAAGGAGAAAGAAGATTTGAAGTCCCTGTCTTTTGGAAGCTTCAATATTTTAGATGCCCACTTTGTCGTTGGGCAGGAATCGAACATAAGCTAAGATGGAATACTGGCGCCTATTGGGATTGGTGTGGACCATATAAGAAATATTATTGGAAAAAATACAGAGAGAGGAAAGATCTCAATGCTACAAAATAAAACAGAACTAATGATCCAACTAACCTACAAATGCAATCTCCAATGTAGGCATTGTTCTTATGGGGACCTAGTTGATAGACCAGATATTTCATTTGAACAGATCGATCTCTTTCTGAAGAAACAGAAACCTGTCCTTGTTAAACTTAGTGGTGGAGAACCTACCATATCTCCACTCTTCTCTGATGCTATTTATCTAGCAAAGAAATGCAATGCTAGGGTGATTTCTTTTACTAATGGAACAGGAAACCCTGAGATAGATCCAGATGCTTATTGGCTTTCTGTATATGGAAAAGCAGAATGGAATCATAAGATAGTGGGCAAGAATATTTGGAATCAAGTAGATAGTTTCATGAGATCTCACAAGGTAGACTTTCTATGCAGTCCTATCTTTAATGAAGAACAAGTGAAATCTCTTGTTGAATTAAAAGAATATTCAGGAATTCCTCTAAGAGTTACACGGCTACTTCCTCATGGTCTAACCAAGGAGGCGTTAAGTCTTTCTGAACAGAGAAATTTAGTGGAGAAATACGGACTTAATGATCCACCTAATTTAGCTACTTGCAGTCTAGGTTATCCTCCATTCAAGTGTAATAGAAAAGCTTGTTTAAGGCCCGACAATACTCAGATAGTGTGTACTAGTATGGTAAGGGGAAAGAATCTTTGCCCATACTTCAGAAGGGATACAAATGAATAAGAAGACTAAGGGAGTCTGGACTTGCATCAAATATAAGGATGAAGTTGTAGATGAAAGTCTATCAGAAACAGATCCAAAGAAACGTAGACCTACAATCTATCTCTGGGTAAGAGATGAGGATCTTAAGAGGCATAGACTGGTCCTCAAGGGGTTCAAACCTTACTTCTATACGATCACTGCTATCAAAAGCGATGCTAACTATATCTTTGAAATGCCCGAAATAGAGAACTATGAACTGGTAGAGTTTGGGAAGAGCAAACTTTACCGTATTTTCACTTATATCCCTGGGTTTGTAACTAAGGTAAAGAGGGTAATTCAGACTAGCTTTGCCCAAGCTGCTGTTAAGGAAGGTGATGTCCTCTTTGAATTGAGATACCTGATAGACCAAGGACTTCGGGGAGAGATTGATTGGTATGATATCAGTAATCCTGTTGGTATCAATGAAGATCTAGCAATTCCTCTAAGAAAGATCTATATTGACACAGAGATCTGGGCAATAAAAATCGTCGATGGTGGACACATGTGGACCAAAGAGTACATCAAATGTCTCACAGCCTATGATAGTTATGAGAAGATCTACTATACATGGTACTTCAATGACTATAATCTAGAGATAAAGGGAGATGATACCTGGAAGATATTTTGGTGCAGAACCATTGAAGAAATGATGACTGGGTTCCTAGAGTATGTAAAAGAGAGAGATCCAGATGTCATAACTGGTTACAACGTTGATTTTGACTTACTTAATATTAGACAAGAATCTCTAAGGAGAGGACTTAGCAAAGAGTTCAATTATCTATCAGCATTGTCAGATTTACATTATGGAATCAGAGGCCCTGTAATGAAGAAGCATCGTATTAGAGGTGCTGATTGGTCTAGACGCGGGCTTCTTCTAGATGGAAGAGAAGTAATAGATATTCTGGACTGTGTTCGTATGATCTCACGTTCTCAACTTAGATCTTACACACTAGATTACGTAGCCAAGAAGTTCATCGATAAGACAGAAGGCAAGGTAACTTACAAAGGGAAACCAATAGCTCCTAATCTTACTTCAGTCTGGGAAGAAGCTCCAGAGGAAGTCCTGAAGTATAATAAACATGACGTAGAACTAATAGTCAAACTCGATCAGAAGAATGACCTCATAGATTTCTTAGACATGCTAAGGAAGACTGTTGGTGTAAGGTTAGAGGACGCATTCTCTAACCAACGAATGATAGATTCGGAAGCTCTGAGAAGAAGGAAGTTTCCCTTACCATCCAAGTTCTCTAGCAAGAAGGACGAAAAGGGAACATACAAAGGTGCCCTAGTCGTCACGCCTATACTAGGTTTGCATAAATGGGTGATTTGTCTAGATTATAGATCTCTATATCCCTCAATCATCAGAACATTCAACATAGATACTGATTCCTACGTTGTTGATCCAAGGTTCCTTCCTAAAGGGAGAGAAGTCTACAAGTTCTCTAATGCAGATGATTCGAAAACCTGGCTATTTGTCAAGAATCCTAGAGGTCTGTTTCCACAGATGCTAGATGATTTCACTGCTTTACGAGACTCTCTGAGGGCTAAATTAGAGAAGGAGAAAGATCCAGATAAGAAACACCTTTTGGATACAAAGCAAGAAGTTATCAAAGTCTTGTCTAATGCTGTATATGGAGCATTTGGTTATAGATCCAGGAAGCATAATCTCGAAGTTGCTGAGGCTATCACAGCCTTCGGTCAGAAGATGATTAAGTTTGCTGCTGACGTAGCTGTCGAAATGGGTTTCACTGTAATCTATGGTGATACAGACTCAGTGTTTGTCTGTTCAGGGAAGAATAATTATGGTGAAACTTTCAATGAAGGAACTAGGCTACAAGACGAGATCATGAGGAGAATTCCGAAGCTAACCTATCAATTTAGTGTAGATGAGAAAAACTTATTTTCCATTTCTCTAGAGAAGGTATACGACAGTTTCTTCATGGCAGTGAAAAAGCGTTACTGTGGAAGAATAATCCAAAGGGATCGCAAGACGAAACTAGAAGTTAAAGGTCTAGATACCAAGAGAAGCGACACTTCTGAGTTTGCAGGAGAACTACAGCAAAAACTATTGGAGACACTTCTAGATGGGAGGTCAAAGACAGAACTTGCTGCGCAGATCTCTACAGAACTAAATGGAATAGACAAGCTTCCTCTAGAGAAGATAGGTGTGCCTTCTGCTATTTCAAAACCATTGAAGAAAGGCTATAAGAAGAATCCAATTCAGAAGAGAGCTGCTGATAATTCCAACACTTATCTAGACACGCACTTTGACTATGGTTCCAAACCATTGAGAATTTATATCAAAGTCCCGGAAAGAGAGAAGATATTTCCAAGAAGTGGAAAGAAGACAGAAGAAGAAAAGACAGAACAGGAAAGACAGCTCAAAGGTTTGAATGTGATAGCCTTCGACAATACAACTAAGATGCCAGACTGGGCTCAGATAGATTATCCTAAGGTACTAACACTCACAGTCAAACCAAAGATAGATAAGTTCCTTGAATCATTGGAGATTGCCTGGGACGAAATCGATATATTATTAAGACCAGAGTTTCAAAGGAAAAAGAAAGGAAAGGAAGTTCCAAAGACAACTTTAGATGATTTCATGGGAGGAAAAACTATTGCTTAAATTTCCCTGCTTAGCATTCAAAGAGAATAGAATGATATTGTCAAGAGAAGAACTAGTGACGAAACTTAATGAAGCTAATGAGGTAGGGAAAAGTTGTGAAGTTGGCTTCTATGCATTCTCTACTTGGTGGAATCTAGATCCTGTTAAAGAAAGTGTAGTTATTGACAAAGTAATCTATCGAGGTTCTCAAGAGGTCCTAGAAAAACTAGCTGAGAGGAAACTGAAGGAAGGAATAGAATCAACACTTATCTTTGATGGAGATAGAACTTTACTCTTTACAAAGGAACCTCAAGAGAAACTCACGGATCTAATGCAAATCAAGGAGCCGGGAACAGAGGTTATTTTAGATATAGATAAGAAGTTCATCTTCCCAGGTTACAGGAATCTTAAAACAGGTCAGATGAGTAAGATAGTAAAGAAGTGGAAATTGGAATGAAGAAAGTAGTCTGGATCTCAGATTTCCCCTTAAGAGGTTCGTCCTTTGGTTCTGTAACCTATGATCTACTTACAAGGATGCCCAAAGAATACTACTTTGAAGTTCTAAGTCTAGGGTATGAGGGAATGCCACTGAAGATAGCAGACAACATAAGAGTCTTCGAACTCAAGAAGTCATACCAATTAAAATACTATTATTCAAAACTGAAACCAGACATTTCTGTAGTTTTCCATTCATTTTGGATGCTCGAGTCAATGATTGATCAAATTGAAAATATGGCAGGAAAGAAGATCCTGTATCTCCCTTGTGAAGGAGAAGATATCCCATATCAATATCAGAAGCACTTTGCTCGCTTTGACACAATTTGCACGCCTTCAGAGTTCTCTAGAAAGATAATGAAGAAGTGTGGGATAAATGCAATAGTGATTCCACATGGCGTAGACACTAATTTCTTTGTACCTAAATCGAAGGAATGGCATGAGTTCAGATTTGGCTACATAGGACTTAACGATATACGCAAGCAAATCCCTAGAGTAATGGAAGCATACTCTAGAGTTAAACAAGGAATGCTTGTAATAGCTGCTGATAATGTAGGGCACTATGATCTAACCCAGTTAGCCAAGCAATATCAAATCTCACCAATATTCATTGAAGCTAAACTTAACGGCCTAACTTTGAACAGAGAAGCTGTGCGAGACTTCCTACAATCACTTGATATCTATATCTCACCTGCTTCAGAATCATTTGGTCTTCCAGCACTTGAGGCTCAGGCTTGTGGTGTACCAGTCATAGCATCTTCTCATGGAGCTGCACAAGAAGTGTTAGGAAATGGGGCAGTATATTGTGGAGTATCTGATTTTCTAGAGACTTCAGTAGGCAAGATAGGACTTATAAGTACTGCTGATCTCTATCGTAAGATGAGATTCATGGTACAAGTCAAGGATGCCTTGGATAGGACTTCAGTAAAAGCTCTCAATAATTCAAAGAAATGGTCCTGGGAGAACGCTGTCAAAAAGATGGTGGAGGTGTTTGAATCATAAGTACTCGTATAACTGGAACCTTTGCCAATCCTAGATTTTTAGGAGTAAAGGATATTGACCCTATTCTCAAGAAGCGGAATGACGAATTGACAGATGAAGAACTCTGGGAGAAGATTCTTGGTGGAGGATACGAGCAACCTTATTGCCCAGATTGCCACTTCAAAATGTTAGTTACTCAGTTTATTATGGAATATCAACTAAGTTCACCGTACATGGTTGGAATAAATGCACCTTTTTCTGTAGGATCCTGGAACGTGCTAGCCAGTCCACCTATTATAAAGATAGAGATACAATGCCCTAACTGTCGTCTTCTCATCAAGGGAGTTGGAATAGGTCTAAGATTTGAAGGGGACGCATATTATCTTGCGATACTCAAGGTAATCGAGAAACAACGAGCTGATATACCATGGCCCTTCCAGATGTAAGGATACCGCCAATCTATAGAGAAGACTATGAAGTCCACTGGGGCAAGATAGACTATAAAGGAAAGAGGGTTCTAGACACCGGCGCCTCAAATGGAGACACTGCAGACTTCTTTCTAAGACATGGAGCAAAGGATGTCGTTGCTGTTGAAGGCGATGATAAACTTTATCCTCTACTTGAATCAAATGCTAAGAAAATTACAGAAATAATTCCTATTAGTATGTGGATAGAGAATAAAGAGCAATGGCAGGAATTGATAAATATCTGGAAGCCAGATGTGATCAAGTCAGACTGTGAAGGTTGTGAGGCAACACTCTTTCTGATTGAAAATAACGTCTGGTGTCTTGTTCCTGAATATATCATTGAAGTACATGGGAAAGAGATAAGAGAACTCATGCTCAAGAAATGTCTTGAGAATAACTATGAGATAGTAAATATTAATGCCTGGGCAAAAGATGCAGCTACAATCATCTATGCTCGCAAGAAATAAAAGGGTCTTGGGATGAATAGTAATGGAGGATCGAGAATGAGTACCGAAAAGCCAGAACAAGAAAAAGTTCGCGAGGTACATGGCTTCCAGTGTATGTTCTGTGGAGAGATCCACACTACCAAAGATGAAGCAGAACTTTGCTGGCAGAGGCATGTCCAATTTCAGTTTGAACCTTACTTCACAATGGATGATGAATTCCCTATAGAAGTTCTAGTCAAGAAGATAGAGGGAAATCGTTATACCACAATAGCAACTTACAGTCTAAAAGGAAAAGAGAAGGTAGACTTACCAGTAAAAGAGGAACCTGCAAATGAGCAAGAATAAAGTATTAGAAGGATATGAAAAGCAGAAGACATCAGATGGAAAAGTAATCATGGTGCCTTCAGATCAGAAAATAGAAGCCCTTAAGAAAGATATCAATACCCAAATACAGGCACAGAAGACCTACAAGGACATGAGGATCTTGTGGCATTCAGTAGCTCCCTACATCAATTCAGGGTATGGAACCGTCACACGATACTTCATGACTGGACTACTTAATAGAGGCTTTGTAGGAATGGTCTCGGCCTATTATGGATTGCAGCCAGGAGGCATGATTAACTGGAAAGGCCTTTATGTCTTACCAGTACAAAAAACCAGCAGCGACCAATTAGGGTTTGCATCTACAGCGGAGCATTACAAGAGATTCAAATGTGATCTAGGAATATTTCATGCTGACTTCTGGGTATCATACCAGTTCGCTAAGAGAATACCTCATTCACTTTGCTATTCGCCAGTGGACCATGAAAAGTACCCCGGGAAATGGCTAGAAGTATTACGAGCTTATAAATGGGTTGCAGTTCCATCCATGCATGCACAGAAGGAACTTAAGAAGTGCGGACTTGAAGCAACCTTTGTTCCCCATGGAGTAGATACACAAGCTTATCACCCATTAGACCAAGCCCTTAGTAGAAAGGCTTACACGCTCTCACCTGACAGGTTTGTAATAGGAATAGTGGCAGCTAACAATGATGATGAGACAAGGAAAGCTTGGGATGCTAATTTCCAGGCAATTAAGTATTTCTTTGAACAGAATCCGGAAGCTGTGAAGGATACAGATGTGTTTGTCCACACTGACCCTGAGAATGAGAGAGGTAGAAACCTAGTGGAACTATCCAGACAGATAGGCATTGAGAAGTCAATAATCTGGAATGATCGTTACACCGCTTCACTTTTGACCCTGCCAGAAAGTGCAATGTGCAAGCTTTACAATTGCTTCGATGTTTTCCTATTACTATCGAGAAGAGAAGGCTTCTGTATTCCTGCTCTTGAAGCTCAGGCCTGTGGAGTACCATGCATACTTAATGACTTCTCAGCATTGTCTGAGAGAAATGACTTCGGACGATGTGGTTGGTTAACTAAACCTGCTACATACGTGTATTCACCACTTAACGCTATAACTTCAATCCCAGATCCCTACAAAGGTGCTGATGCATTAGCAGAAGCATATAAGAATGAGGCTAAGAGAAAGATGTTTGGCAAACGAGCATTGGCTTTTGCCAAAAGACAGACATGGGACATTGCACTCGATAAACATATGATGCCTTTGCTAAAGAAGATCTTTGAAGAGATCCCAGGGATGGAAGAAAGAGCTAAGGACATGGAGAAACCTAAAGTACTCACCACTGGTGAAAAGGAGTGAGAATAGGCTGGATATCCTCACGCACCTGGCCAACGTCAGTCGGTGGTGCTGAGGCAACAGATTTTACCTACATTCAGGAAGGAAAGAAAAGAGGACATGAAATTGCTTTCCTTCGCTCTTATGATCCAACATGTGATTTCTTTGTTCTCTCGAATGTTCATGATTGGCCAGTTAAGTTCGTTGAAGGAATCCTGAGAAATGCCTCTTATGCTCTATACAGGCATGATGCCTTCAATATAATATACCAGCAGCCATACTTCAAGAATCCTTTTGTTGTCGTCTTTATGTCTCCTCTCCAAAAAGATTTCTACTTACAGAGAATTAATGTCAAGAAATATTTTCTAACACCATGTGCCTTACAGGATCTAGACCAATACAAGACTGGAGAAAAGAAGACAGATCACTATGTATACATAGGAGATCTTCTTGATCACAAAGGACTTCGCAATATAATTCAATATGCAATAGAAAATCCTCATGAGAAGTTTGTACTTTATGGTAAGAGGTTTCAGAGCCTTGACCTCCCGAAAAACACTCAATACCTAGGAGAACTTAAGCCTGAAGAGATCCCTGATATTTTGAACAAGGCGAAGCACTACATCTCTCTCCCTTCATTAATAGACACATGCCCTAGAACAGTAACTGGAGCTTACTTGAGTGGATGTAAGATAATCTATAATAACAATGTAGGACTCTTCTCGTGGGATTGGGATTGGCCTACAATGACAAGAGTGAAACTCAAGCAAATTCTTATGGAAGCTCCAACTAAGTTCTGGGCGAATCTAGAAGGTGCATACACTGAGCGATGAATCCAGAGGAGGAAATCCAGATGAAAGTGGCCCTATTCTTTGATGTGTATGGTTGGTGCTTCGAGACTGAATGCGAGGGACTAAAGAAGTATTCAAAATATCAATGTGATACATTCGCTGGAGTTCCAGATGGAAGAATGGAGCTAAGTCCGGAAGTGCTAAGTGACTATGACATTGTCTTCTTCTCATGCCCAGAACTATTCGCACCCTATCAAAAGTTTCCTAGAACAGCTAAGGTTGTTTGTGGAGTAGCCTCGTTGAATGGGGTGGGAGCAACAGATGGAAAAGCTGATGTTTACAATGGAGTATCTAGGGAGATTGCTGATTTAGTGCAAGCACGATTCCCACGGAAGAAGGTAGTGTATATCCCAGATGGTGTGGATCCTGAAATATTCAAACCTCTGAATCTAGAGCATTCGTTTACGATCGGATGGGCAGGAAACTTTCCGAGAAGAGAGAAACGAACTTACCTTCTCAAGAGTCTTGATTATCCGGTCAAAATAAAGAGTGACCTTATCTATCAAACAGGCATGAACAAAATAGCGATGGTGCAGTTCTATAATTCTATAGATATAGTCCTCCTTGTCTCTGCTTCAGAAGGATGCTCACTTGTACCTTTAGAAGCTGCTGCTTGCAAGGCTGCATTTGTAGGGACTGCGACAGGAACAGTATTGGATTACATCCCTGCCCGTTGGTTAGTACCTTGCAATCCAGAAGAGATAGTAATCAAAGAACTTAATGAAAAGCTACACATGTTAGAGGATAATTCCAGTCTCCTCCTATCCTACAAGGAACAACTCCATAAGAAGGTACTTGAAGAGTACACCTGGAAGGCTATAGTCAAGCAACATGAAGCACTGTGGGAGAGTCTAATATGAGTAGAATCTGGTTCGATGATGGGCATGCCGATGTCTATACCAAGGCTTATCCTCTCATGAAAGCATATAAGCAGATAGGAATTGTTGCTGTAATTACTGGGCAGGTTGGACAAAAGATGTATTGGGCAGGTGTACCCCCAAATGAAGAAGAGAGATGGATAGATCTCATGCCTATAGAGCATCTTCAAGAGTTGGTTACTAATGGTTGGAAGATAGCCAGTCATTCAGTAACTCATAGAGATCTCGATATGTTAACATTAGAGGAAGTCGAGAAAGAAATCCTAGATTCCAAGAAATGGATCCAAGACAAATTGAAAGTTGAACCTCTAGCTTTTGCTCCACCTAGACATAGAATAACTCCTGAGCAAGAGCAATTAGTTCTCAAGCATTATCCCTATTGTAGAACCTGGCCCGGACAAGGAGAGTTTGTCTTCCATACTTTCACATACTTCGGAGAGACAACTAATGAACTAGAGAAGACTCTGCAACATCTCAAGATGGAGGGAATCAAATGCATCTGATATGGCTAGGAACACAGAGAGAAATCTATCCTATGAAGTTCTTGAGGCACTCTCTGGAGAAAATAGTACCTATGTCTTGCTATGGAGAACCGTGTTTAAGGTCAGGCCAACGATGCGAGGAATTCAAAGAGGATTATGATCTTAAGGGTATATTGGATACTAACAAGGAAGCTGATGCTCTTATTGTCGATTTCAATAAAGGAACTACTTGGAACTCCTGGAAATACAAAAGTACAGACATCCTTAAGGTGGCCATAATCTACGATGCAATCCAAGACTTCGCATCGTTTATACCTAGGTTACAAGAGTGGGAATTTGACATAGTTTGTCTAACCCAAGGTTCGAAAGAACTTACAGCTCTATATGAAACTCTTTATCCAAGCAAGTATTACACTCTTCCATTTTCAATAGACCCTGAAGTGTTCAAGTGTGAGGAGAGGAAGAGAAGAGATCTAGATTGTGTTTTGATAGGGGCAATGACTTCAGATGGATATCCATTTAGAATGAAGATCTGTGAATATCTCAACAATGAGAAGAAAGGACCGGTAGTAGCTTCAGATAAAAAACTTGCCATAGAAACTTACGTTCATTATCTCAACCGAGCTAAGATATCTCCTTTCTGCAGTAGCATCTACAGGTATGTGCTTGCCAAGTACTGGGAAGGAATGTTCTGTAAGACTTTGGTGATGGCTGATCAGCCGATGGAAGTACCAGGAACATTGCTCAGGTCGGGATATAATTATGTGGAAATATCGGCCAAGAACTTCAAGAGAGAGATAGATTACTATCTTGAGCATGAAGATGAACGTAATACTATAATTGAGAATGCCTACTCTTATGTAGTCCAGTATCATACTTCAGACATCAGAGCTAGACAGTTTAAGGAGATAATAGAGGAAGGTCTTGATTCAAGATGAAGATAATCTGGATGGGAACTTATAGAGAAGATTCGTGTACCCGCTACTTCAGAAGAGAACTGGCAAGACAAGCTGAAGTCAAGTTCTATGGAGAGAATCCGTCGGGAGGAGGATCTCCAGATCATGGATACAGTTCCTCGGAGAACCACCAAGAATGGATCGAGGAATATGACTTGGCTGAGATAGAAAAGGTTGAGAAACCAGACTGGTTTGTAGTCTATTGCTATGTAAGCGAACACTTCTTCTGGCCAAAAATCAAGGTCAATTCTCTCAAGACTCCTATAGCTCTAATCATAAATGATCCTATCCAAGACAAAGATAGAATCCTAGAAAAACTAAGAACCTGGCAAGTAGAGAAAGCTTTCCTCGTCTATTGGAGTGGAGGCCTCTGTGAAATGTTTGAACAGAACTATCGTGCCCAGTACTACCATCTTCCGTACTCAATAGACCAGACTATCTTCAAGCCATTGCAGGAGCCTAAGATTGCAGATGTGTGTTTCGTAGGGGTTACAGATAGTTATTGGTACCCACTGAGAAGTAAGATACTCAAAGACATAGAGCAGGGAGTCACAGAAGCAGGAATGAAATTAAAAGTAAGGATAGAGATCGGTCACAAGTTCTCTACTTCAGATTATGTAAAGTTCATCAACTCAGGATATATCTTTCCTGTCGATGGAGGACGCTATGAATATCCTGTAGCAAAGTACTTCGAAGTGATGGCTTGCAAGACTCTAGCACTTGGCCCTGAACCTCTTGATGCAAACCTTCTCCACTTCAAAAGTGGAGAGAATCTTGGTGTCCTTTCCCATCAGAATATAAGAGCAGACATTCGACAATATCTCTTGGATCATAAAGAGAGGGAAAGGATAAGTGAAAATGGATATAAGACCGTACTAAAGTACCATACTAATGAGATAAGAGCAAGATTCTTCTTGGAGATGCTAAAGAAATGATCAAGACACGGACCATAATAAAAGGAAACTATGTAGACATAGATCCTTCAGCAGACATAGAATGTAATGAACTAGAGATTGGCGACTGTGTCACTATCCTCAAAGATGTAAAGATTAGAGGCAATAAGATAAAGATAGGAAACTATGTGAGATTCTGCCCTAATTCTGAGATAGGAGGCGGTGGAGGAGTTCCCAATGTTCACTCGAATGTTACAATAGGAAATAATGTTTTGGTCTGTGCTTATGTCCTAATCAACAATGCAAGAGAAGTTGTCATTGGAGATGATGTAGGCCTAGGACAGTACGTACATATCTGGACTCATGGAGGATGGCTTAACACTCTAGATGGATACCCTTGCAAATTCGCTCCTGTCAAGATTGGCTCACATATCTGGATTCCTGAAAGAACTTCTGTTTTGGCAGGAGTTACAATCGGAGATCATGTGATAGTGGGAAACAATTCATTGGTTGATAAGGACATACCAGGAGGATCCTTTGCTGCTGGAATTCCAGTCAAAATCTTAAAAGAAGGAGTGTTCCCAAAGCCTCTCTCACAAGAAGAGAAAGATAAACTTCTGGAGAGACTAGTGAAGGAATGGGTGGATGAACATCCCTTCCATATCCCAATTGCTGCTTACCTAGGAGGAGGAAGAATTAGATTCAAAGCTCTAATCTTTGATACAAACAGCATGGAGATCTCTGGAGAACTCGATGAGGAAGGTGAGGACTTAAGAGATCATCTGAGACGGAATGGAATCAAGTTCTTTACTGGAAAGCCATTCAGGTCTATGGTATATAACGGAGAAAGGGGATCTAATTAGGTATGAAGACTGCACTAGTTTTAGCAGCACATGGTGATGATGAGACTTCCATGGCAGGGACAATTCGCAAACTGGTCCTGAATAAATGGAAGGTTCATTTGATAGTTGGAACATTGGAAATAGGGAATATAAATAGAACTAGTGAGGAACTTGAACAAGCACTCAAATTGCTAGGAGTTTCTGGTTATGATCTTCTGGATTTCAGAAGCTGGGTCAGGGATGATAGAACCCTCATCTCTGTACTGGATCAGAAGATAGAGAATATAAAGCCTGATGTAATCTTTTCTCATTGGCTGGGAGATACTCACCTTGAGCACCAGCTACTTACTAAGGCTGCAATGACAGCCATAAGAAGAACTGGGATTAGTCTTTTGATGTATAAGGAACCAAACACAGGTGGACCTTCATCTGAAGCATTTAGACCTGATATCCTTATTGACATCACTGAAACTTATGATCTGAAGATCAGGACGTTGGAAGCCTATAAGAGCCAGATATCTAGATACAAGTTCTGGAGGCAGGCAACTGAAGGAGCTGCCAAGTATTATGGTTCAATGATGATGGTTCCCTATGCAGAAGCATTTCAAGTTGTTAAGTTCATCTGGAATGAGGATTGGAAAATATGAAGATACCTCCTGTCAAACTCTACTTTCCTCCTGAAGATATCGTGAAGATTCAAGAGGATGTCAAGAAGATCCTAGAAAGTGGCATGCTAACTCTAGGAGAGTATACAAGAAGATTTGAAAAGAAGTTTGCTCAGTTGAGCCAAACGAAGTTTGCAGTAGCAACCAATAGTGGAACAAGTGCTTTAGAGATTATTTTGCGTTCTTTACCTATCCCCAAATCTGCTATAGTACTTGTTCCCACCAATACATTCACTGCAACTGCTGCTACTGTAATACTTAGTGGGCATAAACTCAAGTTAATAGATGTTAATCCAGTCTCGGCTTGCCTAAGTCTAAAGGCAATAGAGGCCAACTTGAATCCAAAGCCTGCTGCTATAATAGTAGTCCATATCGGTGGGCTAATGGCACCAGAGATCTTTGAAATAAGAGAGTATTGTACATCGCATGGTATTTACCTAGTAGAAGATGCTGCTCATGCTCAAGGTTCTATAGCAAGAGGTAGTCCTGCAGGATCATTAGGGATTGCGGGTGCGTTCTCATTCTATCCCACGAAGGTTATAACTTCCGGAGAGGGAGGAATGGTGGTCACTAATGACAAACACATCTATGAGGAAGGCCTCAGACTTAGAGATCAAGGTAAGGACAGTTTCCTTTGTAATGATATAGTAAGGATCGGAAATAATTGGAGACTTCCAGAGATCAGTGCTGCTGTGGGGCTTCGCCAACTAAAGCGATTGGATAAGATCATACAGGATAGAACTGAGGCGGCTTCTTACTTTGAAGGAGGCTTAGCTGAGATTCCATCTATTGAAACAAGAGATACACCAAATGACTTTAGGAACAATTACTACAAGTATATCTTGTATACCAAGAACAGAGATAGACTTTCTAAGTTCCTGAACGAGCAAGGAATTTCATGCTCAGGTGCAGTATATGATCCACCATTACATCTCCAGCCTATCTATAGGAACTTACTGGGGATGAAGGAAGGAGATCTTCCCAACGCGGAGATGGTCAGCAAGACCATGTTATGTCTCCCTATGTTCAAGATGACTCAAGAAGAGAAAGAGTATATAGTAAATAAAATAAAAGAGTGTGAAATGAAGTGAAAAAGAAGATACTTGTCACTGGATCAGCTGGATTCATTGGAGGAGAACTAGTTCAAAGACTTCTAAAAGAAGGTCATGAAGTAATTGGTCTCGATATCCTGAAGAATTCAGAACTGCCAATTGATCAATATGTTGTCGATTTACGAGCCAAGCAGATACTGGATGAAGATTTGTGGAAGGAAATAGAATATGTCTTCCATCTTGCTGCTGTAGCAAACATTAACTTTGCAAGAGAACATCCTGATGAGACTTTTGCTATCAACACGTTGGGCACTTACAACATGGCGAAGAACTGTCTAAAATACAAGATTCCTCTACTCTATGTTTCAACCTGTGCAGTGTACGGAGCAACAAAAGATATCCCAAGAACAGAGCTTTCACTACCAGAGCCTACTGAGATCTATGCGCAGACCAAGTTTGCAGCAGAAACCTTTGCCAAAATGCCGATACAATGGGTGATCCCCAGATTCTCCACAGTATATGGACCAACTATGAGATCGGCATTAGCTACTCACATATTCCTGACCAAAGCTGTGAACTCAGAAAAGATAACACTTTCAGGCGATGGAAAGCAGAGAAGGACTTGGATTTATATCGACGATCTAATAGAAGCTACCTACAAGATCTATGATGGAAAGATATTCAATGAGATCATAAATCTAGGAGCAAATGAGAGTCCCTCTGTCAAAGACCTAGCGAGATGGTGCTATCAAGTAGTGCATGGAGAAACAACTAGGATACCAATAGAATATGGCCCTGCAAGGCCAGGAGAAGTTGACGAGGTCATCTCTATAGAAAAAGCCAAGAGACTTCTACATTGGATCCCACAATACAAGTTGAAAGCAGGATTGAAGAAAGTATACAAGGAATGGAAATGATAGCCTGGATCTACAACAAGGCTCTTAGACTAAAAGATATTCAGGGAGCCAAAGTTCTTGATATTGGATGTGGTGCAGGTAGAGGATTGACTACTCCCAAACAAGAATATCTGCACAACATTGAAGATTTAGCTCAGGATCTTCTGGCACAAGGACTAAATGTGACTGGTATTGATATAAAAGATATTCAGGTCAAATATCCTAACTTTACTTTCATCAGAGAGAACTTCCTACAGAGTTTTTTGCCTAGCAAGAGTTTTGATCTAGTTATCTCATGCCAAACATGGAACCTGATAGGTAAGAAGTATCCAGGTGCAGGCACAACTCCGGAGGCCTTCGATTCTCTAGAAGGAGACAAGAATTTCATAAAGCAAGTAGATAGAGTACTCAAAGATGATGGAACAGTTCTTTTAGCATGCACTATTCAACCAGGAAAATATGACTCATCTTTCAGAAGTCTCACGATCGAAAGAATAGAAGAAGATCTGACAGGATATTTTGAAATAATAGATAGTCAAATCTATTCCCTGGAGCCTGAACTAAAAGAGGTACTCCTCGAATTAAAGAAAGGCAAGAACTTGGGAAAGAAATTGGGGACCTTTCAATGAAAGTAAGAACTGTTGTAACATTAGAGCAACTGAAAGAGGTAGAAGATATCCTTAAGGAAATAGGAGTCCCACACTTTCTAGTAGGAAGTATGGTTTTGGTTGTATATAGAGACCATGAGTTCTTACCAGGGAATCAAGATCTAGATGTTGGTATTCTCAATGAAAATAGTTATTATCATGAGACCATACGAGACAAACTACTGGAGAACGGATGGACTGTCTGGCAAGAAAGAGACAGCACTGGACCACGCTTAGATATGGAAAAGAAGGTTGGAGAAGAACATTGGTCTTTGAATATTCACTACTTCAAGAAGTATGATAATTACAGATGGTCCTCAATCTTTCAAGAGTGCCAGATGTATGATGCTGATATCTTCAACTCAATTAAATGGGTAGATTTTAAAGGACTTCAAGTTCCTATTCTAGAGAAGACAGAAGAGTATCTAGAGGCAGAATATGGAGATTGGCAAATTCCTAAGACAATAGACCTGACTATACCAATGGAAAAAAGCTACTGCAGTATTCAGAAAGCAAAGGATTTCGGCCTCTGGGAGAAAGTAAAAGAAACAGTGGAGATGAAAGAATTAGTAGGGTATGCTTTTGTTGTAGGAGATCTTTTCCACATCGGCCACCTACGTTTCCTACAGAAGTGTAAGGAACATTGTGATTTCCTGATAGTCGGTGTCTATAATGATGAATTAACTACATCTTACAAGAGAGAACCAGTTATTCCTTTTGCGGAAAGAATAGCAATCTTCAGGGCTCTAAAATGTGTAGATCTGGCTGTGAGAATAGAACCTAAAGATACACCTAACGGATTGGATGTCACTCCCATCCTTCGGAAGCTGGTTGCCCGAGGATATAACATCAAGAGATTATTCCACGGAGACGATTGGAAAGATGTGGATGGAAGAGAATATATTGAGAAACTTGGTGGAAATCTAATTCTCATACCTTATTATCAAGGGCAAAGCACAACTGCAATAATGAAGAGAATTAAAAATCTTGAGATATTAGAAAAGAAGCACTCAGAGGAAAAGAAATGATTAAGGAATCACACAAGCGATCGATAGTCCGTTCAATTATCTGGAGATTGATAGGAATCCTAGCTCTTGCAATTATTACATGGAGTTTCACTCAAAGTTTGATTCAGACATCTGCAATAACTTTCCTTCATCACTTCGTCTTTATCTGGGTCTATTATCTACATGAGAGGCTTTGGCAAAGAATAAAGTGGGAAGGGAGAAAGAGAACAATAGCTAGAATATGCCTCTATGAACTTGTTCTTGGCCAAGGTATTCTTGCATTGATCACTTATGTAATAACAGGGTCAATACAGCACATGACAGGAATTACGTTATTCTATATCTTCAATAAGCTCTGGATCTATGCTCTCTATGACAAGATATGGCAAAAGATAGGTTGGGGGAAAGGAAATGAAACTAGAATTTGAGTGGATAGCTAAGCGATTAGAAAAACAACCGGCTTGCACTGTTCTAGATGTTGGTGCTGGTAGATCTGAAAATAGTACGGATTCAAATGACTTGGTGAAATGGCTACTAAATCATAGTCATAAAGTGATTGGCAATGATCTTAAAGCAGTGACATATACTCATCCAAACTTCACATTCTTTCAAGGATCTTTCCTAGATAATAAACTACAGGATGAGCAGTTTGACTTAGTAGTTTCTGTCTCAACTCTACATCATATTGGAAAGCCCTATTCTATTTCTGTACCAGAAGAAAAGATCCAGCAAGAAGACATGAAGGGACCAAGTACAACACTTAGTGAGATCAGTAGAGTCCTTAAGATGGAAGGTGATTTCTTCCTTAGTGTTGTCATTAGGCCATCTTCATCCAGGAAAGATACCTGGGACTGGTGCCGGGAGGATGTACTTGCTCTAGTTGATCCATACTTTAAAGTTATTGAAGAGGAAGTACTTGGTGATTTACATTATACTTATTTCCTCCTACATTTGAAGAAGAAGGGAAACTGAAATGAAGGAAATACTTGGTCTAGACTTCGATGGTGTTATTAGAAAGTGGCCAGGATTCATCGAATGGTATGCAGACTTCCTTCAACCAAACGATATCCTACAAAGAACTAGACTGGGGATACTCGAGAAGATATTCAACAAACTATTCTTGGATCATACTCCTGTAATCCTTGATGGAAGGCTATTGAGGTCTGCTTCTACTTGGGAGGGGCCAATCCAGATTATTACTGGGAGATGTCGCCCAGATCAGGTACAAACAGTGCTCGATATAAGGAAATATCTCAAAGTCTCTAAGATTCACTTCAGAGTTAACCCTCTCGAGAATGAGGAAGTATACAAGTATAGAACCATCAAGAGAGAGCACATCGAGTACTTTATAGAGGATAGAGGATACGTAGTTAAGTATCTGAAGAGACGTGGGATTAAAGCTTTTAAGATTCAGGAAGTTAGAGATTGAAAGTAGACAGCATGATAGCTGGAGGCACAAGGCGTGTATACGCTGAGTCTCCTGATGATGGAGGGAATGCAGATAGTAGATGGGTTGTATAACCCTGACACCTGTAAAGGTGTTACTTCCAGTAAGGTTCCTTCCAGTGGTAACTCTGTAGTTGAAGTCCAACCTATAGAATGTCAATCTAGAACAGTTAGGAGATTCATGTCATATACTAAGATAAGAACAGAACTACTTACTAGAGAGGTGCTTCTAAGAATCTACCAACTAATGAATCTTAAGCCGGGGACTGAGATTAAGATAATGGAGACACCTAACTACTACATCGTACAGTATGCAGACAAGTGCCCTATCTTGATCCATAAGAAGACAGGGCGACTGCATATAATCGAAAATCTTGGGTATAGGAAGGAAGTGATGGAACACCAGGCATCGATACTTCTCGGTATCCTCCACAGACATGGCCTGGTCGAAGGAATGAATTACAAAAGAATCCATGTGACTAATGGGGGAAAATCTGAGAATAATGAGACACCAGATACCGAGAGGCTTATATCTAGAAGTAACAAATAACATAAGAAGGTGAGAAACAATAATGATTGAAATGCTGACCAATTTAGGTTTGGGAATAGTTGCAGGTGCGTCTTCAGCCCTAGTAGGTTATTTCAGAAAGACACCAGTACCAGAATTCAATGGCCCCAAGTTCCTTAAGACAGTAATCATCGGTGCAATTGTAGGTGGAGCTTACTCCTATAATCCTGTTTATACACCAGATGTAGTTGTCCTTTTCATAGAAGACTTTGGCTATGTAACAGTGATTGACAGAGTAGTCGATTTCGTCTGGGCAAGAATCAAAGGCGCATATAATAAAGCAACAGGCCAATAAGAGGCCTAATTTCTCTTTTTCTTAGTACCCCTTTCTTAGAAATAGTTTAGAATCCAAGTACGAAATGGATAAAGGCAATAATTATAGTTGTGACTGCTGGAGCAGCTACTGCAGTTGCAATCTTCCAGTATGTTAGACTCCTCTTGTATCGATCTTCGGCATCCTTCTGGGTAATCTCAAGATTATGCTGTCTCTCGATGAGCTTGCCATATTCTTCGTTGAGAGTTCTAATACTATTGCAGGTATTCTTGAGTTCTTCAGATAAGTGTTTGAACTCATTTTCGATGAGAGTCTCTAGCTTAATGATACGTTCTCTAAGTTCTCTAATTTCATTTCGCTCGTTAGACTTCATCTTCAATTACCTACTTGATATACTGTCTGCTCACTTATGTAAAGCCTACTACAAAGACTGAGTCTATCCAGTTATTCTTGTAGGCACCAGCAATCATGGCCGAGAATCCTGCAGTAATCTTGATTACATCGCTAACACATGGCAATGGAATAGCTATCCTCCATGGTTGTGTAGTATCATCAGCTCTATTAATCCTAATGAGGTAGTCTTTGGTTGTAGTCCAGATTCTAATTACCTTTGGATCAGATTTAGCTGCTAGGCCAGCTGTTTGTCTTGTGCTATGGATTATTAGATAAGCTGTATTATAACCAGAGACATCTATTGTCTTCGAAATGTAGTAAGTCTGGTTAGGAACAAGTGTTCCTGAAGAATCATTTGCACAATTGTAAGTATCATCTAAAGCAGCGCTCCAACCTAGTCTAAAGCTGTAAGCACCTGTATAGGGATAATTGACATCAAATGTTCCAAAGTTGGCATGTGATCTAGCCCAACCATCTAGAGTATTCTCAAAGTCTGCCCAGTCAACTAGAGCTCCTTCAGTATGATCGAAGAATTGGAATGAGTAGTCAGTATAGTCTTCACCATATAATATGGTATAGCCAGCATCAGTGTAAGCTTTCAGGTAAAGCCTCAAAGATTCTGTCGTCTTAGTTGTTGGAATATCTCTTGAAGGTTCCCAGCAATAAGAACTTTTGTCTCCATCACCTACAAGTCCTATGTCCCAAGTTCCAGGAGATCCACTTGACCATTTAGAAGGATCACCAGATAGAATTGTGGCTACTATTCTAAAATAGAGATCAATCGTTGCATTGTTGACTATATCGATGTATTGATCTAACGTAAGAGTTCCTGTAAGGCCTGTATAATCAACTGCATTATCTGGATCATTATGGGGGAAAGCTATTGCACCGTTCCCCATGAACAGTGCTCCTTTCTGTGTAGGAGTTAATTCAGGATACCCAGTTTGTGTCATATTCTTTCACCTAAGGAGGGATCAAGTCGTAACTAAACTCGTCCACACATGTAAGAGTTTCGCTTTCCTCTTTAGTGGCCTGTATAGCTATACTTTCTACAAGTCCGAAACTCTCTTCATCAATTTTGTCAATATTCTTTACACAGAAGCCAAAGACCCACATAACTTCACTCAACGGAGTTAGGACTTGTAAAATACATTGACTAGATAGTGATAGACTATTAAGGACTATTAGGAGTTTACTGTTGATAACATTGTGCGCTAGACCAGCGAAGAAACCAAGAGCATAAGTAGGAGAAAGATGAGAAGCCCATCTATACTTGGTACTCGTAGATCCTTCCCAGATACCTACATCCGTAGGAGTTCCAGGGCTAACCTTATTGCGCCTCTTGATCTCTTGCTGCATTGAAGTAACATCTTTCTTGGTTTCTTTCTCAACCTTTGGCATTCTTACCACGCCCTAAAGCCTTTCAGATGAATCGCCCTGAAAGGTAAAGTTTCAAGTATCAGATTCTTGTCTTTGATCTTTCTCCACATGTAAGTGCATTCGCACCAACCATTAGCAAGGGAAGCCCAATTGTGTGGACCTACCTGAACTATCTTCTTAGTATCATTGACATTGAAAGAGAAGTCATAGAGTTCCAACAGAACAGAAGTTCTCCAAATCGAGCAACCAAATTCGAGAGCTCCTTGGCAATGTACTAGATCTTCATAGAAGATACTTACTGCATCTGCCTTGTTGTTTCTAAGAAGTTCAAGTGCTTGTTCTGGATATCCTTTGGGGATGAGTACATCAGCATCCAGTATGAATATGAATGGGGTTTCTATCTTGGTGACTATGTATTTCCTTGCATCAGTTAGATTGAGTTTCTTCTGCTCATATAACTTTGCAAAAGCGGCATAGTCTTCACCACCTCCACTATCAACTACAACCACAGGATATTTCTCTAGATAGGGCTTATTACCTTCCAGGAATTCCTTGGCCTTCGGAGGATTCTTGACTATTATTGCTATTGTAAGTTCCATTAGCAATACACACTCACATCATCTATCTTATTGTTGGTCCCAGCATTATTTCTGTCAATGCTGATCTTAATCTTCTTAATATTCTTGGATGTATCTATTATACTCAGGAAGTTATTTTCTGTCCATGCATCTCTGTTATCATATGTTGTCTCAAATTCTAATTCATCATAATCATCATCATCATAAGTTACTCTCACAGTAAACTTTGTTCCACCGGCTGGGCAATTAGACCATCCACCATAACTCCAGAAAGTGGCTGAAGTCACACAATTTCCAGCGAATGGAGTTGAAAATGTCTGCTCTATATTTCCTAAGTAGGGGTATGAATCAAGAGCTCTAGCATTATAGGTTCCAGTATGTGGATCATAGGTTACTATCTCCATATCTGTCTGACTCCAATTAGTAAAGGCTCCTGTCTCAAATCCCTTATTGAGAATCTGCTCTCCAGTTGGGCACACAACAACAGTCTTCAAGCCTTCATTATCGAGCTTAAGAGCACCATATAAGTTTCCATCCCATATCCACTTGATCTGGTTAATTCGTAAGCAGAGTGTTCCCTCAGGAAGTGAAAAGTCAACCATTTCCCCAGGATTGAGAGTCTCCATGCCCTGGTAATCAATCTCTACATTTTCTAGATAATCTATTGGATACTTATTCTTCTCTGCATAATACTTAGCTTTCATGTAACAGTCTTCATAAGAGAAGCAGGTCTTATCAAATAACTCATTGTAACTTCTACCATAGGTAAGTACAGAATAGGAATCATCAGCAAGTTCATATTCAGCAAACCATCTACCTGATTCCCAGTGAAGCCAATCTGTCCAGAGAATTAGATATTCAAGATATGGGTTGCCTTCTACCTCAGTGTCAGTAACACCTTGAATAAAGAACTCAACCGTATTTACTGTTGTCCAGTCAAAGGAAGTACCTGTGATCATTTCCCATTTGCCATCTGCTTCTGAATCACTACCCACAGCAACATGAATCTCTTTCATTTTCGTTTCAGAAGGGCCAGGTGTAGCCATGAAAGAGCTAGTTGGATATAAATCACTTGCTGCATACCCAATCTTGTTGCCTCCATTATCATAAAGATAAACTGTGAACTCTGCTAATTTTGCTGCTGGTCTTCGCCAATGGTCAAGGTCACTCCAGACTGACATGTCTATTAAAGAGGCGAAAACTAATTCAGTGAAACCTTCTTTACACTCAGGAGTTTGACAAGCAATTACAGGATTGAAAGTTCTCCAGACCGTTGTGCCTATTGTTCCACTGCCTTCAACACCACCCCAGTAAAGTTTAATAGAATAGCTAGGTTCTGGGATTCCTGTCTTCTTGACTAGAGGATCAAGAGTCATTAGGCTTTCAGCCTCCAAGTACTTTACCTCGACATAAGCATAGGTAATTCTAATTGTTCCTGTCCCACCTATCTTCTTAAACCCTATTTCTAAGTGTTCGATATTATAGCGTGTATTGATATATGCTGTAGCATCCACTTCTTTAGTTGTATAAGTTTCAGAAGTCCATGTTTGGTCAGATAAATCAATCCAGGATCCTGTCGTAGCATCCTTGACCATTACCCTACTTGTAGCATCAGTTCCTCCTACCTTTCTTCCCTTAACATAGATCTTCACATATTCACAAGAGGCATATCCAGCTAGGCTAAAGCCAAAGTTCTTCCAAGCTTTATCCTCCAATAGAGTTGGTGAAGTAGCCTCTATGTAATCTTCATCTCCATCATCATCACTAATAAATGGAGAACCTTGACCAGTATAACAATCAGCAAAAATCTTAAGATAGGCATAGTATATTATTACACTTCCTCCAGCTCCTGTAATTCCTGTGGAATCTACCATGTCAAAATACAAATAAGCTCCTGCTAACTGATCATAGGTATTGAATGATGATGTTGTGCTTAGGTCTATAAAGATAAGATCTTGCATTGTATCATAGAATGTGAAAGGATAAGTTACATATGCTTGCAGTAATTGAGAATAAACTCGAGCATTAAAGTTTTCTGCTCTCTTCGCTGCAGTGACTACTATCTCATCATAACTTACTATGTTAGCTATTGTCCGGAGAGGACTGAACTCTGCTCTAACTCTTACTCTTTTAACTCTACAATCTGTTAAATCAATCCCTGTCTCCTGAGCAATTATAGTTCCGCTTGCATCTCTAAAAGTTGCCGTAGCATTGGCAGTTCCTCCCTTATCTAGATCAAGATATACATGTAACCAAGTATTCGTTGACATTGTATAAGTTGTCTCTACGGTCCATAGATTATTATTTTTATCCCTTCCCTTCAATCTCCATCTCCAAACATCGCTCACTTTCTCAATATAAATCTGAGCAATTGTCCTTAGAAGCTCACCTGAATATTGCTGCTCTAGATAAAGCAGATACAACTTGTCTCCATTTTGATATTCTCCCTCAGGAGGAACTCTTATCCAAAAGTTTACTCTCATGTTTCCAGTTTCTTCATCAAATGTCTTGTATCCTTCTGAAATGGGGCTTGATTCATTACACCATAACCTGAGATAGTCGTCTCCATCTTCTCCTCCACTTGTCTCGAAGGTGTAATTTCCCCATACTGCAGTAAATTCAGAAGAAGATACGCAAGGGGCATACCAAATTGAAGTTTTTGCGGGATTGAAATAGCCATAGATTCTCAAAGTAGACGCAATGGAATTATCTCCTTCCACTAAATTTGTGAAAGCCGAACTTGGGTTCTCTAAAGACCAATATCCTATGCCATGTAAGTCATCACCGACAGAAGCTTGAATATAATTATACATGGATGCATCTATCCAAGGATTGAGACCACCTGTAGTCCATTCTTTTCTATCAAGTATGTATAGATCAACGTCAAGATCTTCCTCTATTATCCCATGGCCTTTATGTCTAGTCCACCCAGGAGAGGCTTCAGCAGTGAAAGTACTAGCAGTATGAGGATCTGTAGTAATTGTTCCTCCTCCACCTACAGCCTCTGAGTCCCAATTGTCTAATGAATCGGAGTAGGCATCAAGATTAAACTCTGGATCTGTTCTGTTGGGTGCTCCAAAGACCTTTACTTGGTTACAAACATCTCTGTCTGTTATGTACTCATAGTTTTGTAAGTCTTCCTCGTCAAGTGACTTCCCAGAAGTTCTACTTCCACGCAAAAACCAATTGAGATCTTTTTCCTCATCAACATAGAAGTCACAGAGAGTATAGTCACTCAATTTAGCTAGAGCTTCATACATGGTGAGTCCGATGAAATCTATTGTTCTTGTCTTGCTCATTGTCTCTATATTGTTGGTGGTTACTTTACGTTCATTGTATCCTACAGTTCCTGAACTAGAAATAGGTTCAACTATAGTCCCAGCTATCTCTGAAATGTTGGTTACAGAAGGATAGCTCAGGTTAATCTTCCTTTCAGAAAGGAGTTTTGACCAGTCGTGTGCTATAACATCTATGAATGGTTCTCCTTCCTCTCTTACTCTATTAACTTCATCTACTTCTCCAGAGAATACTTTCGTAAGCGCTCCGATGCCAGAAGAAGCGATCCAAACTATAATCGCATCATTCTCCTGAATAGCAGTCGGTGAAATGGAACCACCATCGAAGCGGATTCTTGCCTCTGATCTTTCTGAAGTAACTGAACGTTCAAGTTCAAATGAAACAACTTCATTTACGTCATCAAAGACTAGCTCACCATCCCTATAGACCTTGACATCAAATCGCTCGCCAGAGATAGAAGATTCTTCGTTTCCCCAAGCCCCATGTGCTGGTTCTGGATCAGTATATTTTCGGAAGCATCCGCCACAGTTGACCCACCAGCCGCCAGTATAGAGATTCTCTGTCACTTCAGCACAGACTGTTGGTTCTCCAGAGGTGGTTGCATAATTTGCAGGGTCAAGGTTGCAAATAGTTCTTGCATATAGTCCATTTGAAGGTGAATAGTAACCTATGTAATCACTTGCGTCACAGAACATGTCCAAATTTAGACCGTCTGGAGTCAAGTCATACTTAACTCCTGTTCCATCAATTAAAGTGAAGGCGGCACTCTTGTACTTTGTATGCCATTTCGTTGTGTCAACTCTCTCATAAGAAATAATCTTGAATCCGTTGCCAGAAGAACCAAGTTGATGAAGGCAACTCATCTTGAACCACATCAATTTCGACAGATAGGGTGGACCTTGAACTTTACTCATCTCGGAATAGTAGGCTCTATTTCCATAATTTCCAGCCACGCCCACAGCCGTTACATAATCTTTAACATAGAAGAATTCACTTTCAGTTTTACCAATAGAACTAACATCAGAGTTATCATAGTAAACATAAATTGTCTGGGGATCTGTTTCCAAACTATCTGCTATTTTAACCCAGAATAGAGCGCTCGTTCCACTCTCATAACTTCCCATGTAATAATCAAGTAAGGTAGTTCCATTATTATCTGTGAATCTAATATCTCCGAAGTCTGCCTTGCAATGACTGTTGCAATAAACATCATCATCATTATCTGCTCCACTTCCGAAATGGACTGTTATCTGTTTTGGATATAGAGTTCCAGCGCCGGTCGCTGCATTGATAACGTGTGATTTTCTATATGACCAATCAGCAGAAAGCCACGTCATTAAGTTATCCCTTCGCTGTTAACTACTTTCAGTTTAATTGAGTAAGTGCACCAGTCCTTTCCTTCTTCCAAGATAAAAGTGACTTCTTCAAACATGAGGTAGAGAGTCTGATTGGTAATTTGTTCGCTCCATTCTTGGTCTGAAGGATTATTATTTCTATCCGAATTGTATTCAGGAGATACCATTTTTGCCCAGGTAGTATTGTCGATTTTGAACTTGGAATAGCGAGCAGAGTAGAACTCAATCTCTCTTCTTTTTGTAGGTTCACATCCACCTTTTAAAGTAAATTGAACTGTCTTTCTGTAACGATACTTGCATCTAGGATAAATGCTGTAAAGTCCTGTGTGCCTAGCTAGCCATTCGACTTTGACCATTTTCTCTATCGAGTTTGGTGCAGGATTAAGAATTAAAGTTCCTCCTGCTATAAAGACGCTTCCATTGAATGTGTATTCTATAAGTTCAAGTGTCATGTTTATCTGCTCCTCTTACTTCTTCTGTCCATTATCTTCTCTATCTCATCTGCAAATGACTGAGCTATCTCTCTACTGCCTATTGGAGCATTGATGTTAATTACAAGAGGTGGTTCTGCAACTCCTTCCTTCTTTCTCTTGACTGCTTCAGCTGGTCTGACTTCTTCACCAGGGTGAACTACTGCCATTCCACCCTTAGTAATAATACCACCTTCTGCAAGGAAAGGCATATGTTGTACTGCTGCAAGTACAGCTCCTTCTCCGCCTAATGCTCTGATTATTCCTAATGGGATTATGAGAGCCATTAAAGCAGCTGCTAGTATCATAACTCCTGTAGCTAACAGTACCAATGCCGGAAAGGCTAGAAAGCCAGCAAATCCCAGTGCCAAGATTCCAGCAGCCAATCCAAAGATCGCAGGCACTAATGCCATTACTCCTCCCAAGTTCCCAACTAGAAGCATTATTCCTTGAGCAGCCATTTGAATTCCTAGACCAGCTAGGAGCATGGCAGTACCCAACATTAGAGCTGCTGCAGCTAGGATCAACATTATTACTGCACCAACGAAAGCCACAGCTCCGAAAGTGCCTAGGATTATAGCTATTGCAACTAGTGAAGCCATCAACATTATCAAAGCTCCACTTAACAGATATAGATTAGCAATTCCTCCTGGAAGTTGTGTTAAGGGGACAAGTAACATAGTTAGACCCCACGTTAAGAGAATAACAATTCCAACTAGAGCTGCAACTGCTGCTATTCCCATCCAAATATCTGGACCTATGTCGGCTAACATCTTGGCACAGAATGCTAATCCAATGATGAAAGCTATAATAACTAATAGAACAGCACCTAAAGCTCCAACTGCTTCCCAGATACTTATGCCCATTCCTCCCATTACTGCAAAGAAATTCGTGAGAGCAAATACTAGGAGGGCTATCGAAGCAACAAGAGCAGCATTAGCTAATGTATTTTTCCAAGCGCCTTCTCCTACATTCTTCATTGGTTCTGTTGCTTTATCGAGACCACCAGATAATTTATCTACAGCAACTTCGGCAACTTTTGAAAGTCCCTTTTGAAGTATGAGGAGACCAACACCAATAGCGATTGCAGCAGCAATGAAAGCAGCCGCTAAAAGAGGACAATTATCAATCGCATCTGCCACAAATTCAATTATTCCACCTAAGTAATCTGTCACAGGTGACAAGGCATCTCCTATGCTTGTAAAGAGATCCATTAATGGCTCCTGTAGATCCTGTAAAACAGCAAATGCCACAGCTGCAAGTAAAGCTGCTCCTCCCAACATTAGTGTACCTTTCAAAACGCTTTTGAGCAGTCCTTTCGCTCCGCTCATTGAAGTAAGCCAATCTTTGAATCCTGTTGCAGCACTCTTTCCTGCCTTCGTTGCTGTTTTCCCAACTTTACCCACACTCTTGATATAATTTGCTGCCGCCAAGTCTCCTTCAGTGAAACCGATTCCTAACGCTTTAATTACTTGTAGGAGGTTGAGACCACCCTTCGAGGATGTGATTAAAGTTCCGAAGAATAAGTTGATCATTCCAGTGAACTTCATCAAAATACCCATTACTAATCCTATTACGACCCCTGCTATTCCTATAATTACTATCCATTGTAGAAGAGGTGAAACTTCAAGAGCTTCCGCGAAACTCTCGATCAGGCCAGACAACGTATCTAGAATAGGAGCTAATATGTCACCAAGCACATAACCTACATCTTCTAGGGCCCAACTAATATCCTCAAGGCCAGCTTCCCACATCATAGAACCTTTGAGGACGTTACCAATTTGACCAAGTATACTAGTGAAGAATTGTTCCATCGCCGCTCCCATACGCATCAAGTCACGTCCGGTAAGACGCATTCTCATGCCTAGGTCATTTAGCGTTTTATCTATTTCTCCAAGCCCAGCTAGGTTTGATTTGAGATTAAAAAGAAGGGATATTGGGAAAACAATCATCTTGCTCACCTACGCCTAGAGGCTGCTCGCCTCTCACGCTCTTTCTGTTCATCAAGGTGTCTCACTATCCAATTGAATTGGTTGAGACTTAACTTATGAACATCATCTAGAGTCCAATGCATGTGATACATCACCTGGAAGGTTGTTTTCAAGATTTTGTTTTCAATAAATTTTCTAGCCGTCCCATTGACTCCTTGTCGAGTTCGGAGAACTTCTGGATTTCAAGAGCAAGTGTCAGAAGCATTGTGTGTTGCATCTTACGGACTTGATCAACATTCAGTTTTGGTGATACAACAGCTTTGTATACCAACCAGATATATTGCTCAAGTTCATTTTCCCTAGAGACTTTCAATATGTCTGCTAGCTCACCCACATTTATCTTCTTGATTTTCACTTTCTTGCCTGCTACCAGAACTTCCTTCTCTCCCTCAGCGGGAGCCAGCAAGTCAGCTACTTCAGCGAAATCTTTAGTTTCTGTATCTGTCACGAACTTACACCTCCTTCTTGGAGAACGCACGAACCCTTACTTGGGTAAAGTGCTTCCTTATGGCATTAAGGTAACTGTCTTTGCTCTAAAGTCATAGTCTTCCTTCAAGAAACCATCTTGAGGGATGTCCAGAGCGCCTTTCTCGAACTTGCAATCATAGCAGTAGACATATACATCAGGACCTGTTCCCAATGTGAAGCACAGATCGAATTCTGTCAAAACAGTATTACCGGGACTTACAAGTGCTAGATAGTTCTTATCTATCCAAGCCTTTGAAAATGATCCGGTGACTTCTTCATTACCTTCACTCAGTTCTACTGGCATCCTTGAGCCTAGTTCATAGAAAGCTTCTAGATTGGTGGCTATTTCTATCGAGGCTGAGTCAGAGTACCCTACTTGCACTCCATCCTTGTATATCTTTGCATTCCAACCTTTATAGACTGGCATTCTCTTCTTTCACCTAACTTACTATTCGTTCTTGTAATATTTAAGGCTAACTTCAAACGATTGCAAATGAAGTAGCCAGGAAGTCGTAATCTTCCATAAGTAATCCATCTTGTGGCACAGCCATGGCTCCCTTATTGAACTTACAGTTGTATAAGTAGAGAATAAAGGCAGAACTACCTACATTCAAAGCAAGGTCGAATTCAGCTAGAGCGTCAGTCCCACTGAGTAGTGAGAGATAATTTTTATCTATCCAGGCCTTTGTCATTTTTCCCTTGATATTGATAGGCCCCTCGATTGTAGTAGCAGCAACTCTTGTCCCAGCTTCAAAATAATATTCAAGGGAATGGTCTATATCTATCCTGACCTCCTTCACATATCCTATCTGTACCGAATCCTTGTAGAGTTTAGCATTCCAACCTCTATATGTTGACATTTATAATCCCCACACAAATGTGAATCTAATCGTGATAGTCTTTCTATGGAGCATATTTTCCTCATCAAGAGGGACAGAAGTTATATTCAAGAACTCCACATCAAGAATTCCATAAGTAGTTTTCAGACC